>Ga0206936_1303_pt1 | contig 10133 bp, 7 predicted proteins | sample Alteio_BWOrgHeat_14_FD_152922 | JGI IMG/M metagenome (GOLD analysis project Ga0206936, IMG submission 152922) | Enriched cells from forest soil in Barre Woods Harvard Forest LTER site, Petersham, Massachusetts, United States -... | ecosystem: Environmental > Terrestrial > Soil > Temperate forest > O... | reverse complement strand
AATATCTTTAGAATAATGGATTTCTTCATCGGGCAAAATTAACAATAATAATGCGGATTGAGGATTAAGGTTTGGAGAATGGGGATGTTTTCTTTTATCATCATCTTTAATCCCATTAATTATTGATATACTTCTTGGATTTTATGCAGGAAAATGTCCATTTGCATTGCAATGGCTTGGAAAAGTGTTATCCAAGCTTGGATAATGGTTATGCTCGTTTGGATAATCATTATCCAAGATAGAATAACCATTATCCAGGATAGAATAATCATTATCCAAGGTAGAATAATCATTATCCAAGGTAGAATAATCATTATCCAAGATAGAATAATCATTATCCAAGATAGAATAATCATTATCCAAGGTAGAATAATCATTATCCAAGATAGAATAATCATTATCCAAGGTAGAATAATCATTATCCAAGGTAGAATAATCATTATCCACGATAGTATTAGTGTTATCCAAGGTAGTATCAATCGATTGGATGATTTTACTCGTAAAATGAATGATTTGAAGAGAGTTTTCAAACAAAACTACAATCATTTGGGATATATTTTAGGTTAAATAGGCTAATTTAGCGATTGAATAAGACTATAATAACATGTTATAGTGTAGTAACAACATGTTATTGTTTCATGACATAAACAAATGGTTGTTCTTTATGTCAAAATTATATAAATTTAATCCTGCTTACCTGTCAAATTGTAACCGTTGTCCATTAACCCCCTCATTAAACTTCCCGTTTTCATAAACAAGATTTCCATTGACAATGGTATGTGTAACTTTTGAATGAAAGGATTGTCCCTCAAAAGGCGACCATCCGCATTTATATAGTATGTTTGATTTATCAACTTTCCAGGGATTATTGAGGTCAATTAAAACCATATCAGCCCAATAACCCTCGCGGATATATCCACGTTTATCAACCTTAAAACAGATGGCAGGATGATGACTCATCTTCTCAACAATCTTTTCTAAAGTTATTTTGCCCTGATGATAAAACTCCAGCATCGCCACCATAGCATGTTGTACTAATGGTCCGCCGGAGGGTGCTTTCAGGTAGGTTTGATTTTTTTCCTCCAATGTATGAGGAGCATGATCGGTAGCAATTATATCTATTCTATTATCCAATAATCCTTTCAACAATTCGGCTTTATCTTCTTTGGTTTTAATAGCAGGATTCCATTTGATTAAATTACCCAATCGCTTATAATCTCCATCATCAAACCACAAATGATGAATGCAGGCTTCGGCAGTTATTCGCTTCTCTTCAATTGGAATATCGTTACGAAACAATTCTAATTCTTTTGCTGTAGAGATATGAAGAATGTGTAAACGGGTTCCATGCTTCTTTGCTAATGAAACAGCCAATGACGATGATTTATAACATGCCGCTTCACTACGGATTTGAGGGTGACATTCAATTGGAATATTCTCTCCATATTTTGCTTTAAATATTTCAAGATTATTCCTGATGGTTGATTCATCTTCGCAATGTGTAGCGATTAATAATTCTGCTTTACTAAAGATGGATTCTAATATTTTTTCATTATCAACAAGCATGTTTCCGGTTGATGAGCCCATGAAAATCTTTATTCCTGCAACTAATTTTTTATCAGTTTTGAGAACTTCCTCAGCGTTATCATTAGAAGCACCCATAAAGAAGGAATAATTAGCAAGAGATTTTTGAGATGCAATCTGATATTTATCCTCCAATAATTCCTTAGTGAAAACATTTGGAATCGTGTTGGGCATCTCCATGTAAGACGTAATTCCTCCAGCCACAGCCGCTCTTGATTCAGTATATATATCACCTTTATGAGTTAATCCCGGCTCACGAAAATGCACCTGGTCATCTATTGCTCCGGGAAGAAGATATTTACCGCTTGCATCTATTTCAATGATTTTTTCTTTTGGAGAAATTGTTTTATCAATCCTTTCAATAAAACCATTCCTGACATAAATATCTGATAAGAATTGCTTCCCCTCATTGACAATGGTGGCATTTCTGATTAAAATGTTTCCCATGTTTATTTAGATGTAGAAACCCTATCGAACTTCCTGAAAAGACTTTTTATCTTCATTTGAAGAACACCGAAGAAAGCCTCTTTGAATATTTTGGAGCTCATCTTTGAAACACCTTCAGTTCGGTCAGTAAATATAATCGGGATTTCTTTAAGAATAAATCCATGTTTCCAGGCATTAAATTTCATTTCAATCTGGAATGCATATCCCATAAAAGTAATTTTATCGAAGTTAATGGTTTCTAATACTTTCCTTTTGAAACAAACAAAACCTGCTGTTGTATCCCTTATAGACATTCCGGTGATAAAACGAACATAAGCCGAAGCATAATAAGACATCAACACTCTGCCAATAGGCCAGTTAATAACTGTTACTCCGTGAATATATCTTGAACCAATTGCAACATCAGCATTGTCTTTTGCACATGCATTATATAATCTTGGAAGGTCTTTAGGCTTATGAGAAAAGTCAGCATCCATCTCAAAAATGTAATCATACTTTCTTTCCAATGCCCACTTAAATCCATGAATATAAGCTGTGCCTAATCCTAATTTACCATGTCTTTCTTCAAGATGCAATCTGTCAGGAAACTCTGTCATTAATGCTTTAACAATGGCACCTGTTCCATCTGGTGAACTATCATCAACGATAAGAAGTTCGAACTCTTTTTCAGCAAGAGTCAATACCTTTCTTATCATCTTCTCGATGTTTTCTTTTTCGTTATAAGTAGGGATAATTACAAGGCTATCAGACACAATTATTGTTTTTTAGAAGAAGCGAAAATACGTCATTAATACCAAATAAACAATTTGTGTGAAAGTTAAAGTTTTTAATTATGGGATTTTATCAGCTTAATGCACCTACTTTTATATCATCAACAACACTAGGATCGAGTAGGGTGGAGGTATCACCTAAATTAGACATATCACCCTCGGCAACTTTTCTCAATATCCTTCTCATTATCTTGCCTGAACGTGTTTTTGGTAAGCCTCTAACCACTTGAATCTTATCAGGTCTTGCTATCGGACCGATGATTTTATTTACTGTTTCCATGATCTCTTTATTCAATAAATTAAAGTCAGTTCTTGGATTCTCTAAAATTACATAAGCATAAATCCCTTGCCCTTTTATATCATGAGGATAACCTACCACCGCTGATTCAACCACATCAGGATGTTCATTGATTGCATTCTCAATTTCAGCAGTTCCAAGGCGATGACCGGAAACATTTATTACATCATCAACTCTTCCTGTTATTCTGTAATAACCATCTTCATCTCTTCGGCATCCATCTCCGGTAAAGTATAGATTCTTATAAGTGGCAAAATAATTCAAACGACAACGTTCATGGTCTCCATAAGTAGTTCTGATAATCGAGGGCCAAGGGAATTTGATACAAAGATTTCCTTCAACATTGTTGCCTGTTAATTCGTTTCCTCTTTCATCAACTATCACAGGTTGAATTCCAGGTAAAGGAAGTGTTGCAAAACTTGGTTTTAGCTTTGTTATTCCGGCTAATGGAGAAATCAAAATGCCTCCGGTTTCAGTTTGCCACCAAGTATCTACAATCGGGCAATTTCCTTTACCTATATTTTGGAAGTACCATTCCCAGGCTTCATGGTTGATAGGTTCTCCAACTGTTCCGAGAACTCTTAAGGAATCTAATTTATACGGCTTTACAAAGTCTAAACCATGGGCTTCCAAAGAGCGAATTGCAGTTGGGGCTGTGTAAAAAATATTTACTTTATGTTTATCAACCACTTGCCAGAATCGGCCAGCATCAGGATAAACAGGAATACCTTCAAACATTAAAGATGTTGCTCCTGAAAGTAAAGGTCCATATATAATATAAGAATGACCTGTAACCCATCCAATATCAGCAGTGCACCAATAAATATCACCTTCATTATATTGAAAAACATTGCGGAAACTATAATCAACATAAACCATGTAACCTCCTATTGTATGCACTACTCCCTTTGGTTTCCCGGTTGAACCAGAGGTGTATAATGAGAATAACATGTCTTCGGAATCCATTTCTTCAGCAATGTTTTCAAAAGAAACTCCATCAACTGCATCCTGCCACCAAATATCTCTTTTGGATTGCATATTAATTGCTGTTCCTGTTCTTTTATAAACAATGACTATTGTAACACTCGGGCAACTTAACAAAGCTTCATCAATGATTGATTTAAGTGGAATTTCTTTTGCTCCTCTATATCCTCCATCAGCAGTTAAAACCATTGTAGCTCTGGCGTCCTGTATTCTATCTGATAAAGAATTAGCACTGAAACCAGCGAATACAACTGAATGAATCGCTCCAATTCTTGCACAAGCTAAAACTGCAATCATCAATTCAGGAATCATTGGCATATAAATACAAATTCTATCACCTTTCTTCGCCCCTTGCTGTTTGAGTGCATTGGCAAACTGGCAAACTTGTTTATGTAATTCTGAATAGGTAAGCGTTCTTACTTCTTCATTGGGATTATTGGGTTCCCAGATGATTGCTTTCTGATTAGCTCTTGATGGCAGATGTCGGTCTAAACAGTTTTCCGTTATGTTTAATTTACCTCCAATGAACCATTTCACATTTGGTTCTGTGAAGTTCCATTCAAGAACTTTATCCCACTTCTTTCTCCAAACAAAGGAGTCAGCTTTATCAGCCCAAAATGCTTCGGGATCATCAACACTTTTTTTGTATTCACTTTGGTATTCTTCAAAATTTGTGATGCGTGTAGGCATAGATTATTTCTTTAAATCTTTATAATATTCACAAACGGTATTCATCGGACATTCCATGTGTTTAGGATTTGTTGGTCTGCATATTTCTCGACCAAGAAAAGATATTGCCATTCCTATTTCTCCCCAATCTTTCGAAGGAATTACATCCATAATTTGCTTCTCTACTTTCTTCGGGTCTGTTCCAGTTGCAATTCCTAATCTTGGAGCGACTCTCAATACATGTAAATCAACAATTACACCTTCTGCTTTAACTCCTGATTCACGCATGATTACATTTGCGGATTTCCTTCCAATGCCTGGTAGTGCAGTTAATTCATCCATTGTGTTAGGAATGTTTTTATCTGCTTTTAATTGTTGTGCTATTCCAACAATCCACTTTGCTTTGTTTCCAAAGTTCCGAACCTTTCCTATATATTGAAATAGTGATTCTGCACTTGTTCTGGAAAGAGATTCAAGATTTGGATAAGCTTCAAAGAATTTTGGTGCAACTTCATTAATATGCTTATCCGAATCTTGTGCAGAAAGAATAACAGCTATTAAGAGTTGATAGATGTTTTTATAATCTAAAGGATGTTTCTTCCCTTTATACTTTTTCAGTAGAGGCTTTATTGCTTCTGACCAATTAACTTTTGCAGCCATATTATTAGTATTATTTATGGTGGTAAAACTACAAAAAAAATCGCCTCTCTCAAAAAGAGAAAGGCGATTACATTTTAAATGATTAAATATTATTTTATTAAAGTTACAGTTCCTTGTCTCGTTACTTTTTCCCCTGATTGAAGGATTGCAGTTAATGTCCAGACATAAAGTCCCTGGCTAACCTGAACTCCGTTTTTGGTGCCATCCCATTGATTAGAAAGATCTTCGGTATAAAAGAGCATTTCTCCCCAACGATCGAAGATTGACATTTGAAATTGCTGTATTCCAACTCCATAAGCACCAAAAGTCTGGTTCATACTTGTATTTGGTGTGAATGAATTAGGAACGAAGATAGAATATTGCTGTTTGAATTCTACTGTTGCCGTTACCGAATCAGAACATCCTCCCGCATTATAAGCAATTAAAGTTACATGATAAATACCGCTCGTATCTGTATAATGATGTTCGAAAGAAAGTGAGGAAGTTGTTGAAGATGAACCATCTCCAAACTCCCATAAATAAGAATCAGCATTAACAGATTCATTGATAAAATTAATAAGCAATTCACCATTCAACTGGTTAAAAGTAAAATATGCTTTTGGCATTGGATCAACAAAAACCGTGATGGTATCTGTTCTTGATTGAGAATGACAACTATCGGTTACTACAATAGAATAAATTTGAGTATTTGATGGAGATACAATAACACTTGTTGCTGTCCCTAGATTGTCGCTCCAGAAATATGTCAATGGAGGAAGCCCCCCTGATGCAGTTACTGTTAGTGTTGTGTTTTGCCCCGGACAGATATTTGTATTACCTGTAAGGCTAACATTTATTGGAGGGTCAGGTATGATAGTAATTGTAACGCTATCAGGAACGCAAGTATTGGTTAATGTAATCACAATGGTTTTATTTACCAGTGATCCAGATAAAGGATTAATAGTTATTGTCCCTGTCGTTTGCCCTGCAGGAATGATAATATTTGCAGGTATCGGAGAATAATCAATTCCATTAACTGCTGTTCCGCCAATATTATATGTTATTGTTGTTGCAGTATTCTGAACAGTATTTAAAGTAAATGTTACTGTTGCTGTGTTGCATCCTTGTGTAATCGTATCTCTTGTAGTGCTTATTGTTTCAGGTGATGCTACTGTAATGGTAATTGATTGAGTTGCTGTATGTCCGCAAGCATCCGTTACGGTAACAGAATAAGTTGTTGTAATCAATGGAGCAACGGTAATCGTGCTGTCTGTTCCTGCATTATTATTCCATAAATAAGAATAGGTGCCGTAACCACCTGTTGACGTAGCATTGAGTGTTACATTTTGATTCGGACAAACTGTTGTATCATGGCTAACATTCAGAACTAATGGATTAATATTATAAAGCCATAAAGTAACTGTATCGAAACCATTATTACATCCGTTATTATTTGGAATGATTAACGTAATATACTTATTTCCCAAACCATTTATCAATAAGGAATTTACAATGATGGAATCAACGGTTTGCCCGGCAACAATGATTACACTGTCAGCAATATGGTTATAATCAGTGCCATTTACTGCAGTGCCTCCGATGGTAAAACGAACAGTATCATTAACAAGTAACGGAGCAGGAAGTGTGAAAGTAAATACACCATTTACACATCCTGCAACTGCAAATGTATCAGATTGATTGGTTGTATGTGTTGAAACTGTTAATCCACTGCCACCCGTAAAGCTTCCTTGTTGAAGGAAAACTCCTGAATCATATACACAATCCAAAGCATCTGCAATGGCTATCTTTATATGGTATGTCTGGCAAGCAATTACGGTATGCATGGCTGTCAATGGAACAGTGAATCCTCCATAATTAACAGTTGTGCCATTGCAATTATCAACATAATACTGACAATTCATGCAAGGTCCTACCGGAGGATTACCCGGGCAGAATCCATTTCCATTATTAACTGTACTAATAGAAACAGGTGTAACAGAGAGGGGAAGAGTAGCAATATTCGGTGTTCCAACAATTCCCGGTCCACTGATAAAGAAGGCAAATATATCATTGAATGACCCTACAAACTCAGGATATTCTTCTGAACCAAATACATAATTAAATTTAACTGTATCGGCTGTGGGAACAAAATCGAATTCAATAATTGCGGCATCATTAGTTATCCCGCAACCACAAAGATTAGTGAGATCTGCATCGCCGGGAAGAGACCAGCAAGTGCCCCCAATCTGTGTTCCTACAGGACCCACTGCATTGTATATATCTCCTGTACACAACATTACACCAGCAGGTAGCCCTATATTAGATGCTGTTCCGTCAAAATAACCTATTGCTCCTGTATCGCCGGTATAAGTGATGTTACTCACCGTTACACCGTTTCCTAATAGTATCTGTGAAACCAACTGTGCAGGGGTAAAGGAATGATTAACCACTAATTGGGCTTGCAAACCGGTAAAAAGAAATAAGGATACAGCCAGTGAAATCAATACCCTCCTTATTTTTGTTTGTAATAAATTCATCTAATTAGTTTTTGTTTAATGATTCAAATAATCCCCCTTTTCTAAACCCTCGTTAAATAATTAATGTAAAATTAGTAAATTAATCTGACAAACAAGAATTATTTACATTAATTGCCCGATTCTTCAATTATCGATTGCCAACGATAACTATCTTTCCTTGCCCTTCGATGCCGTGATTGGTTTTCATCTCCCAAAAGTAAATGCCATTACTTAATTGAGAAACATTTATGGTTGTTTGATTTGGATTGATGATAGCTTGTGTATAAACCTGCTGACCTAACACATCATAAATTTTGAGTTGTGAATTTAGGATAGGAGTTTGATAATTATAGGAGAGGGTGAAGGTGCCCGAGGTGGGGTTGGGGTAAAGATTTAAATATTCTTGTTTATTATTTAAATCGCCTATTCCGGTTGAACTAGATTTAAATATCCATGCGGCACCATAAGAGAGACTATCATTTTGTCCGCCAAGGATAGCAGTTTTACCATCTTCTGAAATTGAAACAGGCCAACCTTGTTCAGCAGCACCAAAAGCTCCGGAACCGACTAATTTATTTCCAAGTTGAGTCCATACTCCACCGAATCGAGTAAAAATCCAGGCTGAACCTATCAAATTATTGTCAAGATTTGTACCCTCAATTGCTGTGTCTCCTGAATATGATATTGAAACAGAAAAACCTTGAGCTGCATTACCGATAGCTCCGGTACCAACTAATTTATTTCCTTGTTGAGCCCAAACTCCGCCTGAATTATTAAATATCCATATCGCCCCCGTATCATTATTATCTTGCGGTCCTCCAATAATTGCTGTATTTCCATCTGCAGAAATGGAAACAGAACTTCCCTGATGTCCAATTCCGATAAAATTCGCACCTACCAATTTGCTTCCTTGAGTCCAAATTCCACCCGAACGTGTGAAAACCCATGTAGCACCTATACCATTATTATCTCCACTACCACCAATCAAAGCTGTATTTCCATCAAACGAAAGTGAAACTGAACAACCTTGCAATATATTACCTATAGCAGTTGAGTCAACCAACTTATTTCCTTGTTGTGTCCAAATTCCACTTATACGAGTAAAAACCCATGCCGCACCAATATTATTATTATCAGATGATCCTCCAATTATGACCGTATTACCATCTCCCGAAATCGCCACTGAACCACCTTGCTGAGCAGAAAAAGGGCTATTCACAGCACCAGTACCTACTAATCTATTTCCTTGTTGAATCCAAAATCCAGCTGAGTCAGTAAATATCCAATCGCCACCTATTCCTCCTCCATTATTCCTGTATGGTCCACCAACGATAGCTGTTTTTCCATCTGCTGAAATGGAAACTGAAAAACCTTGATTCGCAAATTCGTCCCCTGTTCCTACTAATTTATTTCCAACCTGTGTCCATACCTCTCCATTACGAGTAAATATCCACGATGCACCTGTTGCACCAAGTCCAACAGAATAATTATCTCCTGATCCCCCAATAATAGCAGTATTCCCATCAGCTGAAATAGAAACAGCCATACCTAAAGACGGAGGACCTGAAAATCCAGTGCATGTCAATTTAGGTCCTTGTTGTATAAATTGCGCATTAGTTCTCCATCCAATTAAAAAGAACATCAAAATCAGCATGTTTTTTTTCATTTTAATTAATTTAATAATGTAAAGTTAGTCTTATTTTATTACAAGATGAAATAAACACCCAAAAGGTTGGAATGGTTGATAAATAAATATCCAAATCCCCATCCTTAAATGAATTTCAGGTGAACTTTCTCAAAATGACAATTTCCAACCCTCTTTCCTCAATTTCCCCCTCCATCCCATCAAAACCCTCTATCCATAGCCCAAGCCACACTTTAGACAAGGGTGGTTTGAGGGGGATAAGGAAAAAGTTAGAGACCTTAAGCGGAGTGTTAGGTCTCTTACTCGGAGTGTTAGGTCTCTTACTCGGAGTGTTTGATCTCTTACTCGGAGTGTTAGGTCTCTTACTCGGAGTGTCAGGTCTCTTACTCGGAGTGTTAGGTCTCTTACTCGGAGTGTTTGGTCTCTTACTCGGAGTGTTAGGTCTCTTACTCAGAGTGTTTGATTCCTTACTCGGAGTGTAAGGTTTCTTACTCGGAGTGTAAGGTTTCTTACTCGGAGTGTTTGGTTTCTTACTCGGAGTGTTTGATCTCTTACTCGGAGTGTTTGATTCCTTACTCGGA
>Ga0206936_1302_pt1 | contig 10212 bp, 8 predicted proteins | sample Alteio_BWOrgHeat_14_FD_152922 | JGI IMG/M metagenome (GOLD analysis project Ga0206936, IMG submission 152922) | Enriched cells from forest soil in Barre Woods Harvard Forest LTER site, Petersham, Massachusetts, United States -... | ecosystem: Environmental > Terrestrial > Soil > Temperate forest > O... | reverse complement strand
TTGTCGGGCTTGCCAAAAACAATATTCCGCCCAACCTTGGCATGGTCACCGAAGAGCGCGTCTTTGCACGTGATCCCAAGCGGCTAGGCCTGGTCTGGCTGCCGGGGCATGAGGGCGTGCGCAACAGCACCCTTTCGCCGGAAGAGATCGAAAAACTAGTTCAGGAAGCCAGAGAAGAAGGCCGGTAGCCCTTTACGCGGGGTTTTCAGCCGGAGCGTGGCGGGCGCAAGGGCTGCCTTCAGCACCAACACACGGGCTTTTCAGGTCAGGGGTCGGATCTGAGCAGGCGCTCAGGAACATCAGCATTGCCGCCATTATCGTATATCTGATCATAAAAAAACCTCATCGTTATAGCACGCAATTGTAGCGGAAATCACAGCAATGGCAATAGGGTTGACTTAGTGACCGCCTGTACTTGGTGAACCTGATGGTGCTCCGGTTCTTTTACCTGCCATGTCCCCTATCTTTCCCCTTGTGTCAGTGCTATGAGCGCCAGGCGCCACAGGCGTGCGTTGGCCAGCACCTCTTCCACCCCGTTGGCTGGGAGGAGCGCCAGCGCCGCCAACATTGGATTTAAACCAGCTCTTTGCACCGTCCAAGGCACTCGACATGGTATCAAAGTTGGTAGTGGCACCCGCCAAATCCGAGGCAATCATCAACACGACGCTGTTAAACTTACCGGCCAATTCTGCCAGCAATAAGAAAATCAATATATTCATGAGATCAATCGGGAACACGGGCTGAGGGCCGGTAGTATTGAGCGGACCATCCCATGACCAATCGCCTGCATAAGGAACCCAGGCATTACTCTGAGAGGTTTCAAAACGCCACGCACCCTCGCCGCCTGCCGTTCCGTTCATCGTGTTGGTCACTTTACTCCAGCATACAGGCGTGGCTCCGGTGCCGTTAGTAGGGCCTCCATCTGGGGGAATGATCAGGCTTACCGTTGACGAAATCAACGTTACGAAAAAGGAGAAAAATGCAAACAGCATGATCGGTTGCAGCATGGTATTGACCAGTTGATTGATCCAGCCCTGAAACAAATGCTTGGTTCGTTCAAACAAGATGGCAACAATAAAGATAGGCGCCAAGCCAAATAACAGGGCTTGCAGCACTATGGCCATCAAATATACCCACATAGCGGTAAGCAGCGATTTGATGAAATACATCATCGCAGCGCCAATCAACAGGAGAAAGAATGGACCGTAAGGAAGCGTGCCCCCTATGGCGGTAATGGTAACAAACATTTTAACCGAAAGCACCTTCATGAGCACTTGGTCCAATCCGTCAAAAGGATGAGCGCCAGGGCCATTTGCACACGCTCCTGCAACATTAGTAAAACTAACCACATTAGTAACACCACTAATGGTCATGTTTGTAAGAAAGCCAATAATGTCGTTCATGCCGCACTGGAAAAATGTGACGACGTAAGTGCTAAAAAATCCCCAGGAGCCACCCGAAAGCAATACGGTAATAATGCCGATTTTTATCATCCGCATCACGAAATCATGCAGGGTTATTTGCACAATGCCCACCATGAACAAAATTCCGTACATCACAATATAAATACTGATAGCCCCGTTGACCGCGCCTATGAAGGTGGCGCTACCCACGATGCCGGTAGAACCAGGCGGACAGGAAGGACCGCCACCATTAAACATACATTCGCTCATGCTTGATAAAGTTCCCTGGATCATAGATACGATGCTGGAAACTGGCCCATGGCCCGGAGCCGGATAATTGATATCGTAAGACGGATCGCTGGTGCATTCTTGCGCTGCCTGCGCCCAGACGGCAGATGGGGCAAGGCTGGTCAGCAATAATACTATCAGGAACGATGCCAGCATTTTGGGTAAAAATTTTTGGCGCAAACCGCTGAAGTGCATGATGTGCTGTTTATCTCTTTTCATAGCGTTCATTAACCTCATAGGTTTACTTAAAAATTTGCAGATGTTGGATGTGGCGCTTGGCGCACAGTCTCACTTAATTTATTCGAGAGGCCCTTCGAGCCGCTTCCCCCGCTCATAGCCCCTCTGACGGTATTTTCCAGATTTGTCGGCCCCATGGGTATAGAAGAAGCCATTTGGGCGATATCACCACAGATTTGCGGCACCTGCTCTGCCAGGGATTTACATATAAAAACAAGTATCAGCAGCTCTATAAATAAATACATAAGAGACGTCATGATGCCGATGGAATTCGAGCCGAAATCAACCTTCGGCACCCTGAGGCTTGCGCTGACGGAAGCATATTTCTGCGGATCAATATGGTGCGGCACGGAGGAGCCGGGCACGGGGTTATAAAAATTCCCCTGCGCATATTGCAGGTTCTTCATGTATTGAGGATCGGCTGGAAGCAACCATTCATATAAGGGTTGGTCGTATTTCTGAATCGCGTGGTAATCAGCATTTTGCGCGGTGTCAGCGGCTGTGGGAGTACCGCTGGTGCCGGTAGAGATAACATGGAAAATCTGTGGGATGAGACCAGGGTTGCCAGGGGTACCGTTGCCCATAAATATTATGAGGAACATATACAATAGCGCGAATAGCAACGCGGGCGTAAGTACAGCGGAGATAATGATGCAGTACCAGGCTTTGACATATTTTTCCTGAGTAGAAAAAAGCGCCAGAGGTATAATTAAAGGCGAGATCACCACCAAAATCGCTATGACGGTGATGGCGCTGATATAGATAAATATGCTGCGGAAAATCAGAAATAATATTTCCATAATAACCATCGCCCCCATCAGGGCAAAATAGATGCCTACCGTTGTTGAAAATACCGATGCGCTGAGCAACCCGATCAACCCTTGCGATATGGCAGTTCCGGAACCGGAAGCGGGAGTAGAACCCCAGCCGAAGCCCAGCAATTGGCCGATAATAGTGTCGAATACACCCCAGGGATAAAAATTACTGGTCACCTGTATCAACTCGTCCACAAGAGCAAAAACACCTAGCGCCAGCCCCCCCATATTATAACTGAAAAACACTACCACTGCCATTCGGATGGCGACCGCGAAGGCCCCCTTCAACCCGTCACCTGTACCTCCGATGACGCGTATACCGTAAAACGCAATGACAAGGACGCACATAGCCGCCACTGTTGGCTTCATATAATCGGAAAGTAAGCCCATTATAGTGATGGCGTCACCTTCTATGAGCCCCTGTAAGCAGGCTACGGCCTTTTGCGAATAATCATACTGCGTCGGCGGATGTCCGGCATTTGTAGAGCATTGATTGATAGAAAGCTGTGCATGCGCCGCCGACGGGTACCCCATCCATAGGACAGCGACAATGATAAGCACCCACTGTAACCCGCAACGGATGCGCCACGGGGCCGGGATTCCAATTATGTGTTGCCTGTCCGTCATTTTGGTAACGACATCCCTTTAAATCCTTCAAACATATTACCGCCCGGCATCGACGTGGCGCCGCTGCCCAGGATCGGCATATTAATATCGATTAAGCCCTGGCCGATAAATGGGAGATAGCCGAGCATGGTTGTAAAAATATAGGCGGTGACCAATGCCATAAGAAGAGACATGAAAAGCTGTATCAGATAGAGGGTTAAGTCTGTATCTCTCGCTAATGTATGGGTTCCATCCGAAAGGGCTGATAAACAGGCGCCACCATCATGAGGGTCGGCCGGAGGATTTTTGGCCGGTTGAGTGCTGCTATAGGCCCAGTTATTGGATGTGCTTGAATTCAGGCATGCCAGCCCATACCAGTTAATGCCGGTAACCGTTTTACTCGCTACAATACCATTCACCTTATTCATCTGACCACCAATGCCGGCAAAAGACATTTGCGTATTGGTTATGTCGTTTTGTAGTAATGTTTGACTTCCGGGTAGAGCAGCTGGGTCAGGGTCCGGCATGTAATATTGATGTATGGTGCCAGCAGCCATATCGCCGGTATCGGTTGGGACGTTTAAATCTCTTGTTATTGTTTTCATGGCCTGCGCAGGATCGATATTTACACCGCCGCTACCCAGGGTGACTTGATGGTATACCAGTCCAGTATTGTCGTTACTTATAAGACAATATGCAGAAGTACAAGGTGGAGGTGGGAGAACTGGCGGGGGTGGTGGTGGAGATGGTCCATACGTTTGTTGTGCGTATAACAACCGCCCCCCTATAAACCCCTCCCAGGTACCTGGGGCATACCCCGTCAAGGTGCCTTGGTCGATGTGTCCCCAATGGGCCTGCAGGTCAGGACCGAGGCCAGGTGTGTTTGAGATGGCAATGACACTGTAAAGTGAGTACTGGTTGCTGGTGTCAAACATTATCTCATCAAAGGCGGAAAGCATCATCGTCAGAAAAATAAAAAGGAAGATAGGCTGCAGGATAAAACCGATGACATTCTTCAGCCATTTGTCAAAGTATGGTTTGGTGGATTTAAAAAGAATAAGCGGGATAAAAATCGGCGCCACCATGGCCACAGCCGCCAGCCCGATAATAGCCGCCAGATAAACATAAACAGCACGGCATATGGTAATAACAATCTGCAAAATCATTATAAGGCCTATGGTGCCGATAAAAAACCCTACGCTGCCTGATAAAAAACAGGCGATAAGAAACCCGATAAATCCTATGGCAAGAGTGCCTCCCGAATACACAAACCCCAGCAGTGTGTTTAACATGCAATCCACTTGCATCCATGCGTAATAATAGTTGGGGGTGACTCCATAACTAGGAAGTTTGGGGCAATACATTAAATTGGAATAATGAGAATAGTTGACAACCATGCCAAGCATCTCACCCATCCCGTCCAGAAGAGACTGGAAGATGCTAGGAAAATTAAAGGCCGATCCACCCATAAGCACTGAGATGATACCGATCTTCATAATGAGTACAGCAAGCTCACGAGTTGGTGCGCCCTTACGGCCTGTCGCCATGGCCAGACCCCACAAGGCGATGGCCAGTGTAATAAGGGCGCAGATAGAAGCCCATATATAGCCCATGAAAGCCGCAAGATTAGTCTGAACCGCATAGAGGACATTTTCCTGGATACATATAACGAGGCGGGTAACAAGGCCATAAGTTGTATTAGGACAAACGGCACCACCATCAGCACTCAAATTGTTTATGACACTTCCACAATTGGGGCCGGGACAAGTATAGAGGGTCACGTTATCTATGAGATATGGTGGTGGCGGCAGTACCGCATGTGCAGGTTGTGGCAAAGCTACAACTATTGACCATATCAATAAAAACAACAGTAAAAAAGAGGTCAGGCGTGAAGCACCGCCACCTGATGCCGGTCCATCGCCCCTACCCTGCAAAGCAGCTGGGGGCAGGCCATTATTTCTTATCTTTTGCAGCAAATTTTTCTTTCTCAAGTTTCATGCGTTCCTGGAAAATAGGCATCCATACTTCGGGAGCTTCACCCACATCGGCAATGATTTGATCGAGTATGCTTACGGTTTCGGCGCGCGCCGACAGCACATGGATGGCTTCTTCCATGCCAGACAAATCGATGCGGGCGACCACCACGTCTTTTCCCTGCTTGACCAGGAAAAATCGGCTGCCGGGGTCAGTGGTTTTTAAGAGGTTGAATTCGCGGTCAGTGACCATGAAGGCTTTCTTATACGCATCAGTCGCACGCGGGTTGGGCAGGAAAATCTGCGTCGCTGTCTGCTGGATGAGCGTTTCGGAAATGGAGCTGTTGGTCGCGTCTTCAACCGACTGCGTCGCGAATACCACCATGCCGTTGAGTTTACGCAGCGTCTTCAACCAATCGCGGATACGGCCGCCAAATATTTTATTGTCGATCAACGCCCAGGCTTCGTCGAGGATGATGATGGTGGGTGTGCCGTCGAGCGCCAGGTTTATGCGGTGGAACAAATAAAGCAAGGTCGGCTCCAGTACCACGCGTTCGCGCAACACTTCACCCATTTCAAAGCCGAACGCGTTGCCCACAGAGAAATCGATGATGTCCGTTTCGTTGTCGAACAGTCCGGCATAGGCACCGTCACCGTGCCATTGTTTAAGGCGTCCGGCCATAGTGCCCGGCCCTTCGATACCAAAAAATGGCGCGATATTGCGCAGGATGCGGTCTTTCTTGTCCAGTTTAAAATTACCCGAGACCGCCTCGGTGATGCGGTCCATATCGTCGGCGGTAAAAGGCTCGTCATGTACTGTAACCAACGTATGCAGCCATTCGCCAATGAACGTGCGGTTTTCAGGGGTGTCAGGCAATTGCAGCGGATTGAAATTACATTTCGTGCCCGGCTCGATCACAGTATATTTTCCACTGATGGCACGGATAAAAATTTCAGCGCCACGGTCCTTATCGAAGAAAAAGACGCGGCAATTGAACTTCTGCGCCTGGGCGCACAGGAAGTTCAGCAGCACGGTTTTACCGGCGCCGGTCGGACCGATGATGGTGGTATGGCCGACATCGCGATTATGGAAATTAAAGAAATATGGCGTTCCCGACGAGGTGTCGAATACGGTGACCGCATCGCCCCAGTGGTTTCCATCGATCTTACCGATGGGATAATTATGCATACTGGCGAACCCGGCCAGGTTCATGGTGCTAATATCGGCGCCGCGCGCTATAAATTCAAAATTGCCCGGCAGCTGTGCCCAGTAAGCCGCCTCCATGACAAACTTTTCACGCACCGGGTTGATGCCGACATTCACCAATTCGGCAATGGCCATGGACAATACTTTTTCCAGATCCGGCAGGTTTTCCTCATAGCACATCACGGTAAGATGGTGCGGGCCAAAGGCCACGTGGCCGCTCATGGCCATGTCGAGCGCATCGCTGATTTCAGCGATTTGTGAAATAGCCGCGTCTTCCGCCGCCATCATTCGGCGCTGCCGCATCTGCATCCGGCCGATATTGACCGAACGGTTATGGAAAGTAAAAGACTGCGCGATGACAAACTCAAACGGCAATTGCAAGAATCCGTCGAGAAGGCCTGCAGCCGTAGCGGGCGCATATTCCTTGATACTTATCAGTCCGGCAAAACGCTTTTTTGCAGCACCTGCCACCTCCACGCTGCTATTGCCGAAATACAGGCGATAAATCGGCAGCGTGTGTGCAATATCGGTGGCGGTATAGCGCATGGGCTGTGTAAAACCGCAATTGATCAGGCGGGCCAGAAATTCCATGGGTTCCGAAAACACGCCATGCTCGTTCTCATATGTCGTCAGCAGACGAGCACCGTAATCTTTCATGGTAGCGACAAGGCGGTTAATCGTTTCCGCTAATTCTTTGTGCATTTCACGCATCGCTTCAATCTGCGAGTTTTTGTTCCCTGCTTCGGACGCTTTTTTCAGAAGATGGTGAACGCGGGCGGCACCCTTCGTATCGGCTTTGCGGACGACCGTGATATAGAGTTCGTTGACGTAGGAATCTTTGGAGTGATGTTTATCATGCCACAGCTTATCGACATACGTGGCAAAGCCCGGAGGCTGCCTGCCGCCGGGATAAGCACTCTGGCGGCGACGGATAGTATGGAACCAGATGGCGAAGGTGCCGTCGGCCATGCTTTTCAGCAGGGAGTTGCGCACCAGTTTTTTCATATCGACATCTTCGTCGTCGGCGGTTTCAAATGAGAACCCGTCAAGTTTTATAATCTGCACGAATTCTTTTTTTCGGGTGACAATGGTTTCCCGATCCCAGTGATATTGGTAAGGAATGAAGGTCGCTTCCGATACTTCAAGCCTTGCGTAGCTTGCTTTTTGGGTCTTACGGCGTTGCAGATTGATTTTCATAAACCTCGATTAACCTGATTAATAAGGGTCATAAGAATTGGTATAGCCGTGATAGCCACGGTTGATACATTTATAGCCCTTGGCCATTTTGATGATGAATAACTCGATGGCGCGCGGCTCCTTAAGGCAGATCAGGTATCCCAGAAGATGTATGCTGGGGGCCACCACGATCACGATGACAAAGCTCTGCAGGTTAATAAAACAGATCATGCAGACTACGGCATTGATAACGAAATACATGTAGCTGACGCCAGCGATCATGGTGGGGCGCGTTAAGCCTTGAAATAGGGGGTCTGATTGAAGACGGCCGGAACCTGACATGCTAACACTCCATGATATAGTTTTTACAATGGCTTACTTAATAAAGAGTGAACGGATTTCACCTAGCTTGAATCATAGCACAGATTTGTTGCAGTTTTGTGGCAATGGAGGCGGTTATTCGAAAAATGCTTGGACAAATATCCGGGTGGTCACTATGAATTTACATAATCGATTCCTCAAACCATTTTAATATACTGTAAAATATGAAAATAGTGGTTCTTGGCTCCGGATTGTTAGGCGTGACTACCGCCTATGAACTGGCCAGGCGTGGGTTTGAGGTAACGGTCATCGACCGGCAGAGCGAAAGCGGCCGCGAAACGAGCTTTGCCAACGGTGCGCAACTATCTTACAGCGATGCTGCACCCTGGGCCAATCCAGCCACGTTATCGAAACTGCCCGGTTGGCTCATGCGCTCTGACGCCCCGCTGGTGTTCAGGCTTCGAGCCGACTGGCAAATGGTACGCTGGGGCTTTGCTTTCCTGCGAAATTGCACTGCCGAACGCTCTCGTATCAATCATGTCAACCTGTTGCGCCTTGCACTTTACAGCAGGGAACGGCTTGAACATATACGCCATGATACCGGCATCGCATTCGACTTCGACAACAAGGGCATCCTGCACGTATACGGCACAAAAAAAGAATTCGACCTCGCCAAAGCGCAAAATGAATTTCAAGCAAAGTTCGGCTGCGAACAGCGCGAGCTTACGCGCGAGGAATGCGTTTCGCTCGAGCCCGCATTGGCACACAGCCCCAATCCGCTTTTGGGCGGCATCCATTCCATCATGGACGAAACGGGCGATGCCTATGTCTATTGCAATGCGTTGGCAAAATACTGCGCCGAGCGTTACGGAGTTAAATTCGAATATGGGGTTACCCTTAAAAAATTATTGACTGAAAACGGTCTTGTCATGGCAGCGTCAACCGACCAGGGGGATATCACGGCAGATGGTTTTGTCATGGCGCTCGGGTCTTACAGCACACTGCACATGCGGCGGTTGGGCATCCGCCTGCCCATCTACCCGATGAAGGGCTATAGCGTCACCATTGACGCCAATGATTATTGCCCAAAAATGAGCCTCTCCGACGGCACACATAAAATCGTCTATAGCCGCGTCGGCAACCATCTGCGCGTCGCCGGCACCGCAGAATTTGCCGGATACAATGACCGCATCAATAAAAAACGCATCACGCCTATTGTCGAGGCGTCTAAAAAATTCTTGCCTAAAGCAAACTGGGATGCCCCTGTGCATACATGGGCATGCCTGCGCCCCCAAACACCCGACGGCCCACCGATTATTGGCCCAACACCCTACCGCAACTTGTTTCTCAATACCGGCCATGGTACGCTCGGCTGGACACAGGCTGCCGGGAGCGCGGCAATACTTGGGGATATAATGGAAGGCAAACCTCCGGCAATCATCATGCTGGGATTAACATTAAGGCGCTAAATTATGGATGGTCCAGACCCAACATTCACAGAAGCTTATAAAAATTACGGAGATGTCGGCAACATAAAAAGCTGGTTGTATGACTGGAAGGGCGCCAATGAATGGCTATTCCTCAAAATCAATTACCTACACGCTTCATGGTATGACTCGCTGATGCAGCTGATCACTTTTATCGGCGACCGGCATAATTTTCCTTATTATCTTGGCATTGCGCTGGTTGGAATGGTGCTATGTGTGGCAGTGCGAAAAATACAGGGACATGCGGGCACCAGACAATACATAACTCAGTGGGTTGGCGTCATGTTGGTGCTGTTGGCGGGCTTTCTTGTGGTTGAAGAAAGCGTACATCTGCTCAAGGAATATTTTGCATACCCCCGTCCTTATATTGCACTGGGTGAGAACAATGTCACTCTGGTCGAGCACCGCCCTGCTGGTGACGATAATCATAGTTTTCCCAGTGGGCATGTAGCGTTTATTACCATGATGATGGTGGGTTTGTGGCCAGTACTGTCAAAGAATTTTCGCACTTTCGGCGGCTGGCTGATTTTTGCGGTGGCATGGTCGCGCATGGCGCTGGGAGTGCATTTCCCCGCCGACGTGCTCAGCGGTTACCTGGTTGCATTGTGCCTGGTGCTGATGGTGCGCAGCTTTATTTACTTTGTGCTACGCCGGTTGTTCAGGCTTAACTGCGGATGACCTCGGAATTACTTCACTTCG
>Ga0206936_1301_pt1 | contig 10224 bp, 10 predicted proteins | sample Alteio_BWOrgHeat_14_FD_152922 | JGI IMG/M metagenome (GOLD analysis project Ga0206936, IMG submission 152922) | Enriched cells from forest soil in Barre Woods Harvard Forest LTER site, Petersham, Massachusetts, United States -... | ecosystem: Environmental > Terrestrial > Soil > Temperate forest >... | reverse complement strand
GTGGCGCGCTGGCCATGGCGGCGGCTCGCATGGCGGCGGCGGCCATCACGACGGTCACTGAACGCGGACCGCGGGCCTGGCGTTAGGTATCGCGGTTTGCAAAGCGGCTCCGGCGTTCGCGCCGGGGCCGCTTTTCTTTTGGAGCAGATTGGCGGGACACTCGGCCCGATTTGATGTCGGATATTTTGCCTCGTTGCCATTTTTTGGAACGATTGGGTTCATCGTCAGTTCAGGGACGGACTGTCATTCTTGAAACGGTGACGGGGCGATAGGAAAGGGATTTTTATGAGAACTGCTTTCAAAGCATTGATTGCCGCAACTGCGATGGCAGGTGCTGCAACGATTGCGTCCGCGCCTGCCAACGCAGACGGATTGAGACTGTCCATCGGCCCGGGCGGCGGCATTTCGTTTTCCGTCAATACTGGCGGCTATTGCGACCGGTGGGGCTGCCCCGACGACTATTGGGGTTATCCGGTGTTCTATGGTCCCGTCTATTACGGCGGTTCGTGGTATCGCGGGCCGCTCTATTATCGCTACTCCAGCGGCAGCTATTGGTATTGGGTCCATGGCGGATGGCGTCGCGATGAATGGCGCGGACCGCGTCCGGGCTGGGCGCGCAATTATCGCTATGGGCCGGCGTTGAGCCTCGACTATTATCGCAGCCATGGTTTCAGCGTGCGCGACAATGATTGGAATCGTTATCGCGTGTGGGGCCGTACCCACAATTGGGATCGCGACCATCGCGATTGGGGTCGCGGCAACGACTGGAATCACGATGGCGGCGACCACCGCTTTGGCGGAGACAATAATCGTCACGACCAAGGCGGTTTTGATCGCTACCGTTCCATTGATCGTGACATCCACCCGGCCCACAGCGAGCTGAGAGGCGCCCGTCAGGAACAGCGCGGTGACCGGAACGATTTCTTGAACAATCGTCACGCGCTGCACAACGATGTGCAGCAGGGCGCGGGCCGCCAGCAAATCCATCAGGATCAGCGCGCGCTGCAAAACAGCCGCCAGGAGCTGCACCAGAACCGTCAGGACAAGCACGGCGACCGGCAGGATGTGAAGAAGGACCGGAGTGACGGCAACCCCGGCCGCCACGACGATCACTAAATAGCATAAGCCTTGCCAGGCCCCGGCCTTATGTGCCGGGGCCTTTTCTATTGCGGGAACAGGTGTTTGTGAAATCTTCTGTGGTTGGGCGGCGGGCGCGCGCAAGCGAATGCGGTTGGCCGCTTGTCGCAAACCCTGCTTGACGCGCTCATTGGGCCGGGCGATGTGAGCGGACCGAACCCAGCGAGGCCGTCATGCGCATCGGTGTGCCGAAGGAAATCAAGAATCAGGAATATCGTGTGGGCATGACGCCTTCCGCCGTGCGCGAACTGACCTCGTGCGGGCACGAGGTGTTCGTCGAGACGCAGGCGGGCGAAGCCATCGGGCTGCACGACGAGATGTATACGCGCGTGGGCGCGAAGATCCTTGCCAATGCCGACGAGGTGTTTGCCACCGCCGGCATGATCGTGAAGGTGAAGGAGCCGCAACCGATCGAAATCAAACGGTTGCGTCCGGGGCAGACGCTGTTCACCTATCTGCATCTGGCGCCCGATGCGGAGCAAACCAAAGGACTGCTCGACACGGGTGCGATTGCGATTGCCTATGAAACGGTGACCGATGCGCACGGCGGATTGCCGTTGCTTGCGCCGATGAGCGAAGTTGCGGGGCGCATGTCGATCCAGGCGGGTGCGCATTCGTTGGAGATTGCGCAGGGCGGCCGTGGGATGCTGCTTGGCGGCGTGCCAGGTGTGCCGGCGGCGAAGGTCGTGATTCTCGGTGGTGGCGTGGTCGGCACCAATGCGGCGCGCATGGCGATGGGGCTCGAAGCGCATGTCACCATTCTCGATGTTTCGCTGCACCGGCTTTACGAACTCGACCTGCAGTTCGGCGCGATGCTGAACACGATCTATTCGACCATCGATTCGATCGAGGAACATGTGACGGGGGCCGATCTCGTGATTGGCGGCGTGCTGCTGCCGGGGGCTGCCGCGCCCAAGCTCATCACCGAAGAGATGGTGAAGCACATGAAGAAGGGTTCGGTGATCGTGGACGTGGCGATCGACCAGGGCGGCTGCGCGCAGACCTCGCACCCCACGACGCACGCCAATCCGACCTATCGCGTGCACGATGTCGTGCATTACTGCGTGGCGAACATGCCGAGCGCGGTGGCACGCACCTCGACGTTCGCGCTCAACAACGCGACGCTGCCCTTCACCATCGCGCTGGCCGAGAAGGGTCCGGAAGGCGCGATGAACGCCAATCCGTATCTGATGGCTGGGCTCAATGTTTACAAAGGCACAATGACCTACAAGGCCGTCGCTGACGCGCAGAAGCTGCCGTTCGAAAGTGCCGAACAGGTGTTGAGAAGCTAGGAAACAACGCGGAGAAACAGCTCGACATGGCTTTGGCCCGTGCGGCCGTGATAGACGGCTCGGTGTCCGGCCATCGACGCCAGATAGCCCACCCATCCCGCAGCGGCGATGCGCTCGCAGAATTCGCGATAGCCGATCTCTTGCGCCGCAATCGCACGAGCCGCAGCATCGATGCCCGACGTGCAGAACAAGTGCGCCGCCGCCAATAGCGATCTAACACAGCCTTTTTGAGCGTGCAGGCATGCGCGTCCGTACGCTGTCGCCGCGCACGGGTGGTTGACGCAAGCCCAGCTATGGCGATGGTTGGGTGATGATTACGACAGCGCGCCGCCGTCGATGACGATGGTTTGGCCGGTCATGAAGCCGCCGGCTTTTGAGGCAAGGAAGACGGCGGCACCTGCGATTTCGTCGGCTTCGCCGATGCGGCGCAGCGGGGCGCCTGCGGTGGAGCGCTTGTAGGTTTCGGGGTTCTCCCACAGGGCACGGGCGAAATCGGTTTTGATGAGGCCCGGAGCGATGCAGTTGGCGCGGATGTTGTGCGGGCCGTATTCGACCGCGAGGTTGCGGGCGAGCTGCATGTCGGCAGCTTTGGAAATGCAATACGCGCCGATCACGGAGGAACCGCGCAGGCCGCCGATGGACGACACGATCACGATGGCTCCGTCTTTGCGCTCCACCATTTCGGGCAGGACCATCTGGCAGAGCCAATGGTTGGAACGCACATTTGCGCCCATGATCTTGTCGAAGGCGTCATCGGGCATGTCCGACATCGGGCCGTAATAGGGGTTGAGGGCGGCGTTGCAGATCAGGACGTCGATCTTGCCAAAGGTCTTGCGTGTGGTGTCGACGAGGGCCTGCAATTGTTCCTTGTAGTTGATGTTGCACGGGATGGGGGCGGCGACCTGTTTGCCCTTGGCGTATTTGGCGTTGATGTCGGCGGCAACCTTTTCGCAGGCATCGGCTTTGCGGCTCGACACCACGACATTGGCGCCGTGCTCGGCCAGGCGGTGGACAATCGCCGCTGCGGGATGGGTGGGCTATCTGGCGTCGATGGCCGGACACCGAGCCGTCTATCACGGCCTCTCCGATGCCCCTGGTGGAGCCGGTGACGAGGCAAGTTTTTCCGGTCAGATCGAACAGATTCATGAGGGTCCTCCATAATTTCTGGAAATGGCTGCGGCGGTCTTTTAACAGGCGCGCCATGTCCAGAAATAGCCATCTTTGCTTGGCTACGTCCGCAAGGGAGAGGCAAGATGGGCTCGGCCGGGCCAGCGACGGAGTTTCCGTGCCTAGGCCAATCCTTCTTGCCGGCATTCCGGCGCTTCTGCTTGCGGGCTGCCAGACGCGCGATCCCTATGACGGTACAGATCGAGCGCAAGGGCGAGGAAATCGACCTCGATATGTAGCGCGAGGTTCTGTTCGACAACGCCTCGGTCGATGTGTTGCGCCCCAAGCGCAGGACATCATCGCCCAGGTCGCCAACGTGGTGCGGGACGCCCCTCATGTGATGATCGAGGTCGGCGGCTATACCGACACGGCGGGCGATGCCAAGGTGAACATGGAACTTTCCCAGCGCCCGGCAGAAATCATGGCCGACCTGCTGATCAACGACGCCATCGCCGCTAACCGGATCAACCTGCACGGCTTCGGCAAGATCCATCTTGCGGTTGAAACGCCAGACAATGTCAGCGCGCCCAAAAACCGGCGGGTTGTGATAAGACTCGATCCGAATACCTCGTAAGCGAGGCGTAGCGCAGGCCGGATTGGTTTCGCCAACCCCGTCTGTGCTCCAAATCGGACCAACGAAACCCGCTTGGCGGCGGTGGTTTCTTGTTTAAGATCGCCGCCTTCGCGCCCGCGATTTGGGGGATCATTGTTGGCTGCCAATCGCCTTACGTTGCTATTTGGAATTCCTATTTTCCTGCTTCTTTGCGCGGTCGCCGCGATCGCCTATCGGCTGGCGATCAACGAACACGAGCAGCAGGCCTGGATCGTTCACACCTATGAGGTGATGGATGAGGTGCGCGCGACCATGTCGGCGGTTCAAGATGCCGAGACCGGACAGCGCGGCTATCTGCTGACGCGCCGCGAGGGCTTTCTGAAGCCCTATCGTGACGGACGGGCGGCGTTCGACCGGCATGTCGCGCGGTTCCAGGCACTGACCGCCGACAATCCGGCCGAACAGCTGCGTGCACAGCAGCTCAAGAAACTGGCCCAAGGCCGCTTCGAAGTTCTGCAAAAGGGGATGGCGCTGGCGCCGACAGCCGCGCCCGCTTCTGCCGAGCTGGTGGGTTCGCTCAACAGCGGCAGGGACAAGATGGACGCGATTCGCGACCTGGTGTTCGGCGCGCTCGGCGATGAACAGAAGCTCGCCGACGGACGGCGGCAGGCCCAGCGGCGCTACGAAAACCAGATGATCGCGACGGCTATCGCGGGATCGGCACTGGCGCTTCTCATCTTGCTGGCGGCTTTGCTTGTGCTCTTACGCAACAACCGCAAGCTTGCCGAGAGCGAAGCGCGCCGGGCGCGGCAGGCCGATTTTCTGCAAGCAACGCTCGATACCATCCGCGACGGCGTGGCGGTGTTCGATGCGCAAGGCATTTTGCGCGCCCACAACGAGAATTTCATTTCGCTGCTGGGCCTGCCGCGTGCGTTGACGCAATCCCAAGCCACGCTTTCGATGTTTGAGGACGCGGCCCGCAAGGCCGGCAATCCGGTGCTCGACAGGCTTGCTACGATCACTGAAATGCAACCCGGCCATTACGATCAATTGAACCTGGGCGATCGTGTGCTCGATATCTATCGCAATCCCATTCCCTCTGGCGGGGTGCTGTTTGCGGCGGAGGATGTGACGGCACGCGTGCGCTCGGAAGCAGCACTCCGGCAGGCGCAGAAGATGGAAGCCATCGGCCATCTGACGGGCGGCGTGGCCCATGATTTCAACAATCTCCTGCAGATCGTCAGCGCCAATCTCGATCTTGTCTCGAGCGAAGTGCGCGGTGTGGCCAAGGCTTCGGAGCGGCTTCAGAAGGCGATATCGGCGGTACATCGCGGCTCGCGTTTGACCGGCCAACTGCTTGCCTTTGCGCGCCGCCAGACGTTGGCACCGCGTTCGACCAATATCGGCCGGCTTGTGCAGGACATGACCGACATGGTGCGCCGCACGCTCGGCGAGCGCATCCAGGTGGAATCCGTCATTGCTGGCGGATTATGGAACACGCTGATCGATCCCAATCAGGTCGAAAACGCGGTCCTCAATCTTGCCATCAACGCGCGCGACGCGATGCCGGACGGCGGCAATCTGACCATCGAAGTGGCCAACGCCTTTCTCGACGACACCTATGCCGCGGCGCATGAGGAGGTGACGGCGGGGCAATATGTGATGCTCGCGGTGAGCGACACCGGAACAGGCATTCCGCCCGAACTTGTGGCGCAGGTGTTCGAGCCGTTCTTCACCACCAAGCCGGAAGGACAGGGCACGGGGCTTGGTCTCAGTCAGGTGTATGGCTTCGTCAAACAGTCGGGCGGTCACATCAAGATCTACAGCGAGGTGGGGCAAGGCACGACGGTGAAGCTCTATCTGCTGCGCACGCGCAAGCCGGAAGAAGGGCTCGGGCCTGTGACGACGGCGCCCATTGAAGGCGGCAACGAAACCATTCTCGTGGTGGAAGACGACGAGGGCGTGCGCTCCGCGGTGATCGACATGCTGGGCGAGCTTGGCTACAGCGTGCTGAAAGCGGGCAATGCGGAACAGGCGCTCACTATTCTGGGCAGCGGTGCCACCATCGATCTGTTGTTCACCGACGTCGTGATGCCCGGCACGATCAAGACGCGCGAATTGGCGCGACGCGCGCAGGAGCTGCATCCGGCAATCGCGGTGCTGTATACGTCTGGCTACACGCAGAACGCGATCGTCCACAACGGACGGCTCGACGACGACGTGCATCTGTTGAGCAAGCCCTACCGGCGCGACGAGCTTGCCCGCAAGCTACGCGGGCTGCTCGGCACGGCCAGGAAGCCGGGCGCGCCGATTGTCGAAACGGTGGCGCCGCAACCGGCTTCGCCGCCGAAGGCGCATCCGACGGATGCACCCGCGAACGCACCGCGCAAGGTTCTGGTGGTGGAAGACGTTTCGCTCATCCGCCTGACGACAATGGACATGCTCGAAGAACTGGGCGTGGCCTCGGTCGAAGCGGGCGACGCGCCTTCGGCGCTCGCGCTGCTCGACAGCGATCCCGAGATCGACATGATGCTGACCGATATCGGCCTGCCCGGCATGACCGGACACGAGCTTGTCGCCGAAGCGCGCAAGCGCAGGCCCGATCTCAAGATCGCGGTGGCGACGGGATATTCGACCAAAGAGAAAGAAGGTGGCCTTGACGGCGTGAAGACGCTCATCAAACCGTTCGATCTAAGCCAACTGCGCGGCGTGATATTTTCCTGATCAGTTGCCGAACATGTAGCCGAGCGAAAGCAACACCGTCGAACCGCACCAATGCGCGCCAGCGGGGCCCTTATAGGTGCCGCATTCGGCGAGCGATATGTCAGTGTCGACGTAACGCAGGTCCAGCGAGAAACCGTTCCACGTCGCGGTCGCGCCGATGTCCCAGTGCAGATAGGGATAGCCGTAGCCTTCGTCGGAACCGTTCAGTTCGATGACGGAGTCGTGGCCGAGATTGGCGCTGATCATCACCCAATCGTTGACGGCGTAAGAGGCCGAGCCGGCGACATACCATTCCTCGCCCGTGTCGGCGAAATAATCGGGCGAGACGGCAAACTACCCATGAGCGTCAGCTTATCGAAGCTATGACTCAGCTGCGCGATGGTTTCGAAGTAGCTGTAATTGGCACCACCCAGCGGGCGGTCGTGGTTGGAATAGGAATAGTAATAAGCCTCGATGTTGAGGTCGGTGCCGTCGAGATCGAAATGCTTGCCGCCATAAAGGTCAAGTTCGATCGACGCGTTCTGGCGGTCCTTGAAATCGACATTAGAGCCCCAGGCGCCGGCATAGAAGCCATCTGGACCGGTCCAGTTGACGGTGGGCTGGAAGGCGGGCTTGCGGTCGCTGTTGCTCAAGCCCCGGAAGCGGTAGTCGGTGGTGAAGATGGCGCCCGCCGACAGGCCGCCCTAATCGGTGTCGGCGAAGGAAGCGGTGGTTTGCAGGGTCGCGCACAGGCCCAGAAAGACTATGGTGAAAGGCAGGCGTTCGCGAACCATTTTATCCCCCGTGCGCGAAGCGGGGCGGATCCTAACACAACAGCCCGCGTCTTGGTTGAGACGCGGGCTGCCGGGTCAGGCTTGAACTTTCGGGCTATGACTTACCAGGGGAATGCGCTGATGTTGTAGGTCAACGTGGCGACCGCGGTGGCGCCGCAGAGGTCTTTCGCACCCTGAGTCCAGTAGCACTGGGTCTTCGACAGGTTGGTGTCGATATAGCGGACATCGAGCGAGAAGGCCTTGTACGTCGCCGTCGCGCCGAGGTCCCAATGCGTGTAGGGCAGGCCCGAAGACTGTAGGCCGAAGCTTTCTCCGTTATCAATATTGGTCGTGTTCGGGATCGTAAGATTGTCGACCCGGCTGACCCATTGATGGCCGAGATCACCGCTGAGCGACAGCCAATCGTTCACCGCATAAGACGCTGTACCTTCGATATACCAGCCCGTGCCGCTCTGGGCGAAGAAGTTCGGCGAATAGGCGGCCGTGCCCGTCAGAGTGATCGGCCCGAATGTATGGGACAATGCCGCGATGGCTTCGAAATACGTGTCGTGCCAATGCGAGCCGGTGATATTGGTCGCGATGTTGTGGTCGGGATAGGTGTAGAGATAGGCCTCAAGGTTGAGGTCCGTGCCCCACAGATCGGTGTGCTTGCCGGCGTAGACGTCGGTTTCAAGCGAAGTGTTGTCGGAGACCGAGGTGCCATCGCCGACGGGGCTCTGGAAGTTCACTTTCGCAAGCCAGGTGCCGGCATAGAAGCCCTCAGGCCCAGTCCAATTCAACGATGCTTCCGGCGACGGATCCTGGTTGTTCTGGCTGATGCCGCGGAAGCGATAGTCCGACTGAATCGCGACATAAGCGGACAACGTGCCCCACGGGCTGGCGTCATCGTCCGCAAGCGCTGGCGCGCTGGCGCTCAGGAGGGCCAGGCTGGCCCCTCCAAAAATCAATTTCATGCCCTTCGACTTCATTGCTTGTCCCTCTTTATTTAACGCTCGCCCGATCACGCGCGCCGCGCATCATTGTGCACTGCCGCATAGCGTCGGTTCGACGAACTTTCTGGAACCGGCATAAGAAAACAAGAGGAAATCGGGCAAAAACGTATCTTGTTTGCAACAACCCGTGCACAAAGATTTGCATAATATTGCGTTGCATCAAAATTGTGCACAAGCACTAGGCAATGCGCCACAACTTTAGGCGATCAGCGCCTTGCACCGGCCATCACTGCCAGATGCAGGCCGCTGTCGGAGAGCAGGAATTCGCCCGTCACGTTGCGGGATTCGGGGCCGCAGAAGAACAACACCGTCTTGGCGATTTCCTCGCCGTCGGCGGTGATGGGAAGCAGGTTTGCCTTGCTCTGGCTCTCCTTGATGCGCTCAGCCGCGTCGTCGCCGAAACGCTTGGAAAACCATGTCGTGGCGACGTAGCCCGGGCACACCGCGTTGACGCGGATTTCGGGCGCGAGCGCGCGCGCGAGCGAGAGCGTCATCGTGTTGAGCGCGCCCTTCGACGCTGTGTAAGCGATCGACGATCCGATGCCCGCGATACCTGCGATCGACGACACATTCACGATCGCGCCTTCGTTGCTTTTCTTCAGTGACGGCACTGAGGCGCGCGTCATCTGATATGGTCCTATCACATTCACGGCGTAGATTTCCTGGAAGTCCTGGGCTGTGAGTCCGTCGAGGTCGCTATGGTTCACGAATTTGGTGGTGCCGGCGTTGTTGACCAGAATGTCGATACGGCCCCACGCGTCGAGCGCGGCAGCCGACAGTTTGCGGCAATCCTCGTCCTTGGCGACGTCGCCCTGCACGGCGCGCGCGTCGCTGCCCGCTTGTTTCGCGGCTTCGGCAACCTTGGCGGCATCCGCCTCGCTTCTGGCGTAGTTGACCAGCACATTGGCGCCGCGCCGGGCCAATCCCAGCGCGGTTGCGGCGCCGATGCCGCTGGCCGCGCCCGTGACAATGGCGACTTTGCCCTCGAGGTCTCTCTGTTCCATAAGCATTTCCCCAATCTGCTCTTTCCCGGTCAATCCTATCGCTCCATGGCCATGCCGCAAGAACCCGTGACGACCAGGCGCACAACGGCTTCGGGCCGCGCCAAATACGTCGCGGACAAAACAGCAGGACGCATCATCCTCATCCGGCATGGACGGCCCGCGATCGCAACCGCGCCGCGCACCTCGCATCACGGCTTCCGCTCTTACATCGACGATTATGAAGAAGCAGGCCTTGATCCCGACAGCGTGCCGCCGGAGGAATTGCAAGACCTCGTGAGGGAACTCGCCGAAGTGTTCACCAGCGGGCGGCCGCGCGCGCTCGACAGCGCACGCGCGCTCGCGCCGAAGGCCGAACTGATCGTCGATTCGCTATTCGTGGAGGCGCCGCTTGCGTCTCCGAAGATTCCGCTTCTACGGATGAAGGTTCCAAAATGGGCCGTGGTGGCGCGCATCCTGTGGCACGCGGGCTATCATCCCGACATCGAGAATTACGCACGCGCCAAGAACCGTGCCGTCGACGCCGCCGCCATCCTGATGACACGCGCGCGCAAGGAAGGGATGTCCGCCCTCGTCGCCCATGGC
>Ga0206936_1295_pt2 | contig 10229 bp, 11 predicted proteins | sample Alteio_BWOrgHeat_14_FD_152922 | JGI IMG/M metagenome (GOLD analysis project Ga0206936, IMG submission 152922) | Enriched cells from forest soil in Barre Woods Harvard Forest LTER site, Petersham, Massachusetts, United States -... | ecosystem: Environmental > Terrestrial > Soil > Temperate forest >... | reverse complement strand
GCTGATGACGGCGACAGGGGGGCGTGCCGCGAAAGAGGCCAAGCAAACACTTGCCACTCTCGATTCCGCGATCTCGACCGTCACGACAGAATCTCGCGACCAGATGCTCGATCTTCGCAAACGCGAATCCTTCAGCGCGATTCCACTGCTGAACAAGTGGCTTCACAACATCAAGCTCGCGCCGCGACTGCGTTCTCTGCTCAACCAGGCAGATCTCAAGTGGACGGCAGGCGGACTGTTGCTGGCCTGCGCGGGTTGTTTCGTCATCGTTTCATATGCTTCATATCTGCGCTTCCATATCGTAATCGTATCGGCACTGATTGGCGCCGCGTTTAGCTTTGCTCCTATCGGTGTTGTGCTGCAGAAACGCTCCAGCCGATTCGGCAAATTCGAAAAGCAATTGCCTGAGGCGCTTGATCTGATGGTCAGTTCCCTTCGCGTGGGACACAGCCTTAACTCTTCGCTCGGCCTGGTGACGCGCGAGTCGCCTGAACCTATTCGTGGCGAATTTCGCATCTGCTTTGACGAGCAGAACTATGGCCTGGAGCTGCGAACGGCGATGGAGAACATGACCGCTCGCATGCCGCTGCAGGATCTGCGAATTGTCGTTACCGCCATCCTGATCCAGAAAGAAAGCGGCGGCAATCTCGCCGAAGTGCTGGAGAAAGTTGCGCATGTGATTCGCGAGCGCTTCCGCCTCAAACGGCAGGTCAGCACACATACGGCACAGGGAAGGCTTACAGGCTGGATTCTCTCATTGCTGCCGGTGGTGCTGGGCTTCCTTTTGTACACCATCAATCCAGAAACAATGAGTTTGCTTTGGACACGCGACATCGGAGTCAAGCTGCTCTACGCTTCTGTCGCAATGACGGTTGTCGGGTCATTGATCATTCGCAAGATCGTCAACATGGACGTGTAAAGGAAAAGTCATGGATACCGGCATTGTGGCATTTTGTCTCGTCTTTGTTGTGCTCGCGGGTGCAGGGATGCTGCTGTTCAATCGCGGCTCGATGCACAAGCAGCTTTCTACGGCGATCAATCCGACCGCCAAGAAAGCAAGCATGCTCTCCTCGATTCAGCAATCCGGATTCTCGGTGAGCAGCGTGGTCAAGCAGTTTGAGCGTGTGCTGCCGAGGAGCGAGAAAGAGACCGGCGTCGTACAGCAACGCTTGATTCGTGCCGGCTATCGCAAGGACACCGCGGTCAAGATTTTCTACGGCACAAAGGTTTTTGTTCCGCTCAGCCTCGCAGTGTTGGTCTTTATATCAGGATTCGCAAGCGACGGCGGCTTCATGCTGTATATCGGCGCTCTCGGACTTGGTTTTCTTGCGCCTGATTTCTGGCTTGGGCACCAGATCAAGAAACGGCAAGCCCGTCTACGCCGCAGCCTTCCCGACGTTCTGGATTTGCTGGTGGTATGCATCGAGGCCGGCCTGAGCCTGGATCAAGCCACGATTCGCACTACCCACGAATTGAACTACGCGCACCCCGCGATCAGCGATGAGCTGAGCATGGTGGTACTCGAACAGCGCGCCGGACGCCCGCGAACGGAAGCATGGAAGCATCTTGCTGAGCGGACCGACGTCGACAATTTGCGCAACCTGGTCACCGTACTTGTTCAGTCGGAACAATTTGGCACGAGTATCGCCAAGACGTTGCGCACGCATTCTGACACTTTGAGAACACAACGCATTCAGAAGGTTGAAGAGATGGCGGCCAAGACGACAGTCAAGCTGATCTTTCCGCTTGTACTGTTTATCTTCCCTTCTCTCTTCGTCGTCGTTCTCGGACCTGCATTCATCATGATGCAGGAATCATTCAAAGAGTTCTTCAACCACTAAGGAAGGGAGATTTGCCGTGAATAGTGTTGCGCTCATCCAGATAGTATCTGGCGTGCTCTTCGCCGTCGTGCTCGGTGTGCTGATCCAGCGCCGTCGCAGCAAGGTTTCGTAACTAACAGATCGATCCACAAATTCTGATCGAAAGGAGATTTGACATGAGCAGTGTAACGATCATCCAGGTAGTTTCTGGCGTGCTCTTCGCCATCGTGCTGGGCGTACTCATTCAGCGTCGCCGCAGCAAGGTTTCGTAATTTAACCAACACCAGAAGGAAAGGAGAGTTGATATGAACAGCGCCACGATCATCCAGATAGTCTCTGGCTTGCTCTTCGTCATCGTGCTCGGTGTGCTCATTCAGCGCCGGCGCTCAAAGGTCTCGTAGTTTCGGCAGAAACAAGAATGCTGTACTCGAAGGCGTCCATGCTGACGGGCCTTTGTTGCAAAAGGCCCACCTTGCTTGTCTCTTCCGCGGCTAGCTTTTTTGTTTCTGCCCCAGACCGATCATCGATCCGAGAGCGCAGCAGTGGTTTTACACGCGCTTCGCTTGTCGACTTAACAGATCTGCTCGCCGGAAAACCCCGCCGCCCTGGCGGCGGGGATCTCCTTAGCAAGTTGCGACCATACGGTCTCAAATCGCGCGGACAGATCAACAGTACCGAATTGCAAGTCAATTTTCAAAGGCGGTCTCGAAGGCTGGGGAGCACGGGACCGATGGCAGGCCAGAGTCTGAATGCATAACAGGAAGTACTGCATCTACAACACAACTCGTGAAACTTTTCTCAGCCTGGGAGTAGACGCCGCCGACACTGCATTAGCGCGCCTGAAGGGCCTCATCGGAAGACTCAAACTCGCCACGGATGACGGCCTCTGGGTGGTTCCCTCCAGGGGAGTCCACACCATTGGAGTTCCCTTCCCTCTTGATCTGGTTTATCTCGATGCCGACTCTCGAGTCATTCATACACTGGAATCATTTTCACCATTTCGTATTGCACCATTGATCGCGCAGGCAGCGAGTGTGCTGCAGCTGCCGACCCACACTATTTATTCATCGCATACCCAATTGGGCGACAGAATGCTGATCTGCATGGCTAACGAGATGCAGAATCGCCTGATCATGGGCAACGAGTCAGCGGAGGATGAGCAGATGGCTAAGGAAGGTAAAACTCCCGTTGTTCAAGGAAATGCGTTTTTACGATGGTTAAAAAATCTATTCGCTCCCGATCGTCGGAGAGCCGATCGGATTCCAACGCGAAATCTGTCTGCTTACTTCTGGAACGGTGATCGCCCAAGACCACACGAAGTTGGAAACATCAGTTCCACGGGCATGTACCTGAAGACAGATGAACGATTTTATCCGGGCACAGTAGTCAAGATTACGCTGCAGGACAACGACCCTGAATTCGACCGGGCCGGCCAGTCCATCGCCGTGGAATCGATAGCTGTGCGCGTGGACGAGGATGGTACCGGCCTCAAATTTATTCTGCCCGACTCTAAAGATTGCGAGATCCCCCCGAACACGCTTTTTGATGGAGCGGACACGAAGACGTTGCACCGGTTTCTGAAACGCTTTGAAGATGATGAGCGATAGGAGACCGGACGGATCTTACCGGCGCACATTCAAGAACGACCGGAAGAAATCGGACCTTGGGGAAGAGCAGTTGAAGGGAGTTGATATGAAAACAATGGATCGCGAAAGCGAGATTGGTTTGCTTTGCGCGCCCCGTGCTCGCGGATGGTTACGCGGCTGGGCGCGCAGATGTCGCGTAGAAGCCGGGGACGAAGGTGGGACGCTGGTAGAGACGGCAGTAACATTGCCGATTCTGCTGCTGATCATCACTGGCATCTTCGCCTTTGGAATCGCGCTGAATAACTATCTCGAACTTACTGACGCCGTTGGTATCAGCGCTCGTACGCTGGCCATAAGCCGAGGACAGACAACGGACCCGTGTGCAACGGTCGTCTCCGCGTTTTACAAGGCAGCACCCACGCTCAAGACAGCCAGCCTTACATTCTCGTTTGTGCTGAACGGAACCAGCTACTCCGGAACCTCGTGCAGCAGCAGCAGCACAACCACCGGGGCAGCGGGAAACCTGGTGCAGGGAGGCTCAGCACAAGTTGTAGCCACCTATCCGTGCAATCTGATGGTCTACGGAAGCAACTATGCGCCGAGCTGCACACTCAAGGCGCAGACAACGGAGGTAGTGCAATGATTACGAAATTCAAGTCTTTCGTGCGCCGCGTAAGTAAGGATGAACGCGGACAGGCGCTGCCGATGGTTGCAGTGATGATGATCGGCATGCTCGGCATGGTGGCGATGGTAGTGGACATGGGTGACGTCTATTACAGCTTTCACCAGTTGCAGAACTCAACCGATGCAGCGGCACTGGCTGGAGCGCAGTCACTTCCAGGTTCCGCTGCAGCAACCGCAGCGGCCGCCTACAGCTCAGCTTCCGGCGGCAAAAATGTCTACACAAACCTGCAGAATGTAACTGTCACGACGACGATCAAATGCCTGAATACCCTGATCAGCCAGGGAATAGCCTGTGTTGCCCCGGGAAATGGAAACGCAATGCAGGTGAAGCAAACTGCCGACGTGCCGATGTATTTCGCGCAACTCTTCGGCGTGAGGAAAGTTACTGTCACCGCGACGGCAACTGCTGCCATGCGGGGCGCAAGCAGCAGTCCTTACAACGTGGCGATCATTGTGGACTCCACGGCTTCGATGGCCACCCAGGATACCGACTGCGGCAATACGCGACTTGGTTGCGCGTTGGCAGGCGTACGAGTTCTCCTGCAGGATCTCGACCCTTGCGGCGCCAGCCTGGCAACCTGCGGGACAATCACGAGCGGTAATGTCGCCAACTCCGTAGACCGAGTGAGTCTCTTTACTTTCCCTAACGTCACAGTAGGAACGGCCAGTTCGGAATACGACTGCAGTTCCTCTAATCCGACGATCCCGGTATACTCACTGCCATCAGCAACCGCCACCACCTATGCACCCACAGGATCGTCGACATCGACATACCAGGTGATCCCTTTCCAAAGCGATTACCGCCTCTCTGACACGTCGGCCTCTCTCAATGTGGGTTCTAACCTCACGCTGGCCACGGGAGGGAAGAGTGGTTGCACCGGGATGACCGACCCAGGCGGCGATGGGACATATTATGCAGGCGTCATCTATGCGGCACAGTCGGCGCTGCTGGCTGAACAGGCGGCAAACCCAGGCTCGGCCAACGTGATCATTATGCTCAGCGATGGAGACGCCAACGCCTCATCCAGCAAGATGGCGGGGACGGCGACAAACTCGGGCAACTACCCGTCCTACAACAATCAATGCGGACAGGCTGTGATTGCTGCCAAGGCTGCGGCGGCGGCAGGAACCAAAATCTACTCGGTAGCTTATGGGTCGGCCTCGTCCGGATGCTCGACAGATACCTCGGGCACTTACAAAGGCATTACCCCGTGCCAGACGATGCAGTATATCGCCTCTGCTCCGCAGTATTTCTTCTCGGACTACAACCAAAGTGGATCGGGAAGCACCTGCCAGTCCGCATCGCAACCAACCACCAACATCAACCAGATCTTCACCCAGATCGCTGGAGACTTCACCGTAGCGCGGCTCATTCCCGATAGTACGACCTAGTAAAGCATCGGGTAATCGTGAGCTGTTTTCAATTACTGAAACAAGAGCATAGTAACTGCCGTAAATTGTTCGAAATCTAAGGGAGGTAAAGAATCTGCAAAAGCATCTAACAGCAGATTCTTTACCTCGATTAGATCCTCAGAATGACCATACATCCCTGTATCACATTCCCGAATATGCCTCAGCCCCTTTGATTTCCAAGCTCCCGAGGGTTAGGTCTTAACTTACTGATCGTGTCCGTCGTGTCTATAGGGCTACACCTCCAAAGCGATTGGTAAACATGCGTTCACACTTACGTCGCCTATCACCCTCAAAACCCCTGATTTAGCGCGGATTCGGCCCATATGTAAGTTTGGCATTCCAATTGCCACAGCATGGGAGCATAACCCCAACTGGCCCTACCCCCAGTTCCGACAGGAATCCGACATGAATGGAAGACTCGTATCAATTTTGCTCACGGCGTTCGTGATTGCCGGCGCCTGCGCCTTTCTTGTTAACCGCGTCGTCAAGAACAAGACGGCCGGAGCTCTGCGCCCTCCCACCACCCGCGTGATCGCGGCTGCGGCGGACATCAAGCTAGGGACGCTGCTCACCGACAAGAACCTGACCACGATTGAGATCGCCGGGGCAGTGCCCAAGGGCGCCATTCTCACGGCGGACAAGGCCATTGGACGCGGCGTCGTTTCGAATCTCTACGAGGGTGAACCAATCCTTGATAGCCGCCTGGCTGTCATGGGCTCTGGTGGCGGCCTCGCTGCCACGATCCATCAGGGCATGAGAGCCTGCGCCGTGAAGGTGGATGAAGTTGTGGGCGTCGCCGGCTTCGTAACGCCGGGAGAACGAGTCGACGTGCTCATCTCCGGCATGCCTCCAGGCACCGCGACCGAGGTGCAGGAGGAAGGCACGAAGGTGAAGACCCTTCTGCAGAACATTGAAGTTCTGTCCGCCGGTACCGATATTCAGAAGAATCAGGAAGGCAAGCCCCAGCAGGTACAGGTTGTGAACCTTCTGGTCACTCCCGAACAGGCAGAAGTTCTGAGCCTGGCCAGCAATCAGACAAAGATTCAGCTCGTACTGCGCAATCCGCTCGACACCGTGATCGCCGAGACCAAGGGAAGTGCGATGAGCAATCTGTTTGCAGACGTCAACGCGACTCCCGTGAAGGTTCACGCGGCGAAGGCAGTAGTGGCCGCCCCTAAGCCGGCGCCACAGCCATTTTCTATCCAGATCTTTAATGGTTCGAAGCGCACCGATGAAAAATTTGCTTCCCCCGAGGGTAAATAGTGAAAACGACTGTTGGTATTCACATTCTCTGCATCAGTGCTGCATCTTTGCTGTACTGCACCGATTTGCCAATGCACGCTCAGTCGAATGATGCGTCTTCCGTGGCCCGGGTATCGGATGCCACTCGCGAACTCTCCGTTGCCGTCGGCATGTCAGTGCTGGTCGATACAACCAAGCCGATTGAACGTGTTGCTTTGGGTCTGGGCGATTATGCCGAAGCTACCGCGATCACTCCGACCGAAATTCTCGTCAACGGCAAGACAGCCGGCGAAACTACGATGATCATCTGGGAGCGCGGCGGCACGCGGCAGTTCATCAGCGTCGATGTTCATCCCGTCACGGTATTGTCGAGAGATCACCTGGACACCATTCGCACCGAACTCGCCACCGAGTTGCCCGGACAAACGTTGAAAGTCACCAATGACAACGGCACGATCTTTCTTCGCGGCACGGTCAACGATTTGAGCAGTTCAGATCGCGCGGTCCAGATTGCTTCAACAGCGGGCAAGGTTGTGAACTTGCTTTACGTGAAGGTTCCCGCTGCTGATCCTCAGATTCTACTCAAGGTCCGCTTTGCAAGTATCGACCGAACCAAGACTAAGCAACTCGGCATCAACTTTTTCTCCACTGGTTTCGGCGGCGTCATCGGATCGATCGGAACCGGACAGTTTTCTTCGACTTCTGTAAACGCCGGAAACGGTGCCGCGGCCACCACCACTTCGTCTACCGGCAACCCTACGATTACTGGTTATCTGCCAGGCCTGGGTATCGGAGCGACTGTCGAAGCGCTCGAATCCAAGGGTGTCGTTCAGATTCTTGCCGAGCCCAACCTCCTCGCAGCCAATGGCAAACAGGCCAGCTTCCTGGCCGGTGGAGAGTACCCTTTTCCAGTTGTGCAGGGTGGAGCCACAGGCTCAGGACCTACAGTGACAATCCAATTCAAGGAGTACGGCATTCGATTGAATTTCATTCCAACAATCACGCCGCGAGGCACGATTCGCCTACAGGTAGCGCCTGAAGTAAGTGCGCTCGACTTTACCAACGCTGTCGAAATTTCAGGATTTAACGTGCCGGCTATCTCCGCACGCAAAGTCAACACTGAAGTCGAACTCGGCGAAGGCCAAAGCTTTGCGCTCGGCGGTCTGTTGGATAATCGCGAGACAGAAACCTTTCAGAAGATCCCGTTCCTTGGAGACATCCCGGTCCTCGGCAAGTTCTTCCAGTCGATCTCGCGCACCAAGACCAACACTGAGCTAATCGTGATCGTAACTCCTGAAATCGTAACGCCTAGCCCCGCGGGTTCGATCGCTGTGCCTAAGTATCCCGAGAAATTCATGGAGCCTAACTCCAACACTCCCATGCATACGCCCGACGGAAAACTGGATGGTGCGCGCCCTGCTTATGCGCCATCCACCATGCCTGTCGAGGAACTGATACAGAGTCAGAAGGCCGAGAAGCCGCTGAATAGCGGCAACTCTTCGTATACCCAGAGCGACGCCAGTTCGGCCGCCGCAGCTCAACCCAAATAAGCCCTTGGCTGTTTTGGCTTGTGCTCGGCAACGCAATTCCGAGGCTCGCGCAGGATATCGCGCGAGCCACATGACCAGCGAAAGATTTGAGTTAGCAATGAAGCTTCCCTCTTGGCTTTCCCCCCGCGCGGCTGACAGGCCTTCCAGCCTGAACGCCGCGCGTTCTTTATTACGCGTTTTCAACCAGACTCGCAATACGGTCCTGGCCACTCAACTCGATCTCGCAGGCCACGGCGCCACACGCAGAAAGGGCCTGCTCGGACGAGATCAACTTGCTCCTGGAGAAGGCCTCTGGATCAAGCCCTGCGAGGCCGTACACACCGTCGGCATGCGGTTTGCCATCGACCTGGTCTACCTCGATCGCAAGCATCGCATACGCAAGCTGCGCAGCGGCGTACCCCCGTGGCGGTTGTCGGCTTGTCTCACCGCGCATTCGGTCATAGAACTGCCCGCAGGCACCATTCGTGAGACTCAAACCAGGCCCGGCGACATGCTCGAATTTACAACGATAGAAAGCCACAGCGCCTGATACTCCTCATGCGCGTCACCTGACGAATACATCGATCCACATCGATCGGAAATAGCGTGCCGCACTGCCGTTGCTGCTGCCTTCTTCGTCACAAAACGGCTCTGACGTTACCTGATCTTTCCCTCTTTCGAGCGTTTTAACCCGTTTCTCTTGAACTGTTTTTTGGCGATTATTCCCTGAGGTGAAGACATGAATGTAGCTCCAGGTCTCTCCCAAAAACACACTATTCGCTCGTGCATCGAGTGCCGTTGCGGCCTGCCGCTAAGCCGCCATACTACCCCTTTCAGGTCATGTAAACGACCCTTGCCTGTTGAGATCGGCATGTATACGGGTGTTCACTATCCTACCCATGGTTACGAACGTAAGTTGTTGATTTATATAGATTATTCCCCCAAAAACAGTTTGGCACAGTGCTTGCTATATAGAAGGCGAGCCCAACCAATTGGCTGGGCAAATCACACAATGGGGAGAACACACACAATGAACGTCATTTCGAAGCTTCGCATTGCAGTCAAGGGCCTGATGAAGGAACAGGGTCAGGATCTCGTTGAGTACGCCTTGGTTGTTGCTCTGATCGCTTTCGGTGCAACCGTCACCATGAAGACCCTGGCCACCAACATCAGCACTGCGTTCAGCAACATCGCAACCGCCGTTTCCTCCAACACGTAGTCTGCAGCCGTCGTTGGCTGGTGCTGTATCTGCCAGCCGATTCCTTGGTTGGGGAGAGTTCAGCTAGATAGCTTTGCTCTCATGACAACTCTTTCCAGCCAAGGAAATTCATCCACCTCCCGATCAACAAGAGGTATCGCCTCTATGTACATCAACCGACAAACCGTGAAGCGCTTGATCTCGCGCCTGCTCGATGACAAAGGACAGGATCTGGTTGAGTATGTGCTTATCCTGGGGCTCCTCGCGTTGGCGACTGTTGCAGGGTCAGGCACTGTCTCGTCCAGCATCAACAGTGCAGTAAGCAGTGTCGCGACAGCGGTCTCCAACAACACCTAGTAAGCGACGGAGTGGTGGCTGATAGTCAAATACCAGCCATTTCTCTTCTATATGAAAAATCCGCAGTACAGCGAAACAAGGATAGAACGGTGCACGATAAACCGCTCTTCACCGCTTTCACGCCATAATTGAACGTTTGGGATTATTCACATGTTTGCTCTGATGACAGCTACGATCCCGAACGATAAAGCAACACCACGACGTTGCGTGCGGCATGACTCCCGGCTAACCGGCCTGGCGGAGTAAGTCACATATGATGCAGCCTCCCCCGCCCCCTGGACAGACTCCCAGCCTGATTTTGATTGAGGGCCTCGCGACGTGCGTCTTCGTTGCCTTGTCCTTTCTGCTGCCCCGTCTCGCCGCAAACTGGTTCACGCGAATCGAGCGCACTCTCGCACAG
>Ga0206936_1299_pt1 | contig 10265 bp, 10 predicted proteins | sample Alteio_BWOrgHeat_14_FD_152922 | JGI IMG/M metagenome (GOLD analysis project Ga0206936, IMG submission 152922) | Enriched cells from forest soil in Barre Woods Harvard Forest LTER site, Petersham, Massachusetts, United States -... | ecosystem: Environmental > Terrestrial > Soil > Temperate forest >... | reverse complement strand
GTGGCGCGGATTGCGGCAGATGGCGGTGTGACCATTGCCAATGCTGGCCACCTGTCGCCCTACCTGGATGGGCAGGAGATTGAATTGCAGGGGGCGTTACCGCTGGGCGTTGTGAAGAATGCGGCGTACCAGGTGACGCGTTTCCATCTGCCGCAGGGGAGCCTGTTGACGTTTTATTCGGATGGCGTGGTGGAGGCGCAAAACGCGGAGGGCGAGCTTTTTGGATTCGAGCGCGGGAAAGCGATATCTACCCAGCCGGCTGCCGCGATTGTAGAAGCGGCGACGCGGTTTGGGCAGGAGGACGATATCACCGTTGTTACGATTGAGCGGCTGGCGGAGGGCGATGGGGCTACTGACTCAGAGGCCGCGCGGGTGCTGACTACCGCATGAGGTTGAAGATTCTGCGCGGGTTCCAGCAATGGGACCTCGAAGGTGAGTGAGCTTGAGGAGTCATTTTCTTCGGGAGTTGAAGCCCGTACCCTTCGATTTGGCGACCACTCGAACACAGGGCAATCGCATGAATTAGGTTGAGTCACCGCGAGCGTTCTCGCCGCGGCCGCCCGGGCCGCGCGATCCCATCCAGGATGCAGTCCCAGGGTTCCGCTGCGCTTCACACTGGGCTATTCTAGATGCTCCCTCCGGGAGGAAAATGGGCGCATAGCCACGGTAGGCTGCGAGAGGAAGCACCTCCGGCCACAAGAGTCATTCATGCGATTGCACCGCACTGGAACACCCCTTCCCTTTTCGTCGAACGCGGGCACCAGTACACTGGAGTGTGATCCATCACAGTTTGCGGAGGAGGCCTATAAATGGCATCGGTGATTCTTCCTTCGATTCCGTCGGAGCCGCGGGCGGGGCGGTTTGGGATTTATGGCGGGCGGTATGTGCCGGAGACTCTGATGGCGGCGCTTGTGGAGTTGGAGCGCGAGTATGACATTGCCAAGGAAGACGCGGCGTTTCAGGCGGAGCTTGCCGGGCTGCTGAAGGATTATGCGGGACGGCCTACTCCGCTGTATTTTGCGAAGCGGCTTACGGAGCAACTGGGTGGGGCGAAGATCTATCTGAAGCGCGAGGACCTGCTGCACACCGGGGCGCACAAGATCAACAACGCGCTGGGGCAGGGGCTGCTGGCGAAGCGAATGGGCAAGAAGCGCGTTATCGCCGAGACAGGCGCGGGGCAGCATGGGGTTGCTACCGCGACGGTATGCGCGCTGCTAGGCCTCGAGTGCGTCGTCTACATGGGCGATGTGGACATGGAGCGGCAGGAGCTGAACGTGCTCCGCATGCGGCTGCTGGGCGCCGAGGTACGCGGGGTGAAGTCGGGATCGAAGACACTGAAGGACGCCATCAGCGAGGCGATGCGGGATTGGGTCACCAATGTGCGGACGACGTATTATCTGCTGGGATCGGCGCTGGGGGCGCATCCGTATCCGACCATGGTGCGGGATTTTCATCGCTGCATAAGCCGCGAGATGAAGGAACAGATCGTGGAGAAGGAAGGCCGGCTGCCGACGGCTGTGATTGCGTGCGTGGGTGGGGGATCGAATGCGATTGGGGCGTTTTACGAGTTCATCGCAGACAGGCAGGTGCGGTTGATTGGCGTGGAGGCCGGCGGGCGCGGGACGGCGCTGGGCGAACATGCGGCACGGTTCAGCGGTGGGTCGCCGGGAGTGTTGCAGGGGACGTTTTCCTACGTGCTGCAGGATGAGGATGGACAGATTGCGCTGACTCACTCTGTCTCCGCCGGATTGGATTATGCGTCGATTGGGCCGGAGCATGCGGCGCTGCATGACTCGGGGCGCGCGGCGTATGTTTCTCAGGATGATGCAGCGGCGCTGGATGCGGTGGTGCGGCTGGCGCGGACGGAGGGGATTCTCCCGGCGTTGGAGAGTGCGCATGCTGTGGCGGAGGCGCTGAAGATTGCTCCGGCGATGGCGGCGCATGACATACTGGTGGTAAATCTTTCAGGGCGCGGCGATAAGGATATGGGGATACTGGCGCGGGAGTTGAAGCTGTAAGTGTTCTTGATCCCAGATCTCAAAATCGAGATCTGGGGCACCCAGTGTTCTTTTGTCGATGAAGCGTCCTTTGAAGCAGGTCCTTCGACGCCGCTGAAGTACGCTTCGCTCAGGATGACAGGTTTATTTTTTTGACAGGGAACAAACTACAACTTCCAATGGCGATTATTTTCAATCACAAACCGGGACTGGTCGTTTATTTGACGGCTGGGGATCCTTCGCTGGAATCGACCAGGGCTATTGCGCTAGAGGCGATTGATGCGGGTGCCGATGTGATTGAGCTGGGGGTGCCGTTCAGCGATCCGCTGGGAGATGGACCGGTGATTCAGAGAGCTTGTGAGCGGGCGGTTGCCCGGGGAACGCGGCTTGCTGATGTGCTGAAACTGGCGGCGGAGATTCGCGCGGCGCGGCCGGCGGCGGGGCTGGTGATTTTCACCTATATTAATCCGATTCTGCGTTACGGACTGCACAGGTTTGCCGATGAGGCGTCGGCGGCTGGCGCGGATGGCGTGCTGGTAATCGACCTGATTGTGGAAGAGGCAGGAGAGTACCTGGTGGAGATGGAGCGGGTGGGTCTGGCGCCGATTTTTCTGGCTGCGCCGACCAGTCCGGACGAACGGCTTGAGGCCATCGCGAAGCACTCCAAGGGATTCGTTTACGGTATCTCGCGCGTGGGGATTACGGGGACGCAGCAGAGCCTGACGACGGATGCTGCTTCGCTGGTTGCGCGCATTCGCAAATGGACTACGCTGCCGGTGGCTGTGGGATTTGGCATCTCAAATGCGGAACACGTGGCGCAGGTGGCGGAGTTTGCCGATGCGGCGGTCATCGGCAGCGCGATTGTGGAGTTGGTTGAACGCTCGACTGCCGAGAATGCGCCGGGTGCGGTGGGCCGATTTATCGAGGGCCTGCGGTTGTCCGCCAGAACAGACGACGCCGGCCCGCGAAAGGATGCTCCTCGCGCGGAAGCTCTTTCCGCATAGCGGGGCGGACGATGGGAATTTGCTCCTGCGGTGACAATCTCAAAAGGATGAAGAGAATAGTGGATCAAATTTCAGCGAGTCAGCTTCCGCTGCGCGAAATTGGCGAATCAGCAAGTCAGCGGAGCGCATTGATCGAATCGGGGCTTGGGAGGGCGGTGAGAAACTTGAAACTAATGCATGGGCGCGCGGCGCGAGGAATGGAATGACGCTGGAAGAATTGCGAAAGCAGATCGATGTGCTGGACCAGCAACTGGTTGAGTTGCTGAGCGAACGGGCGCGAGCGGCGCAGATGATCGGCCATCTGAAGGCGGCGACGCAACTGCCGGTTTACGAGCCGGCGCGCGAAAAGGTGATCTACGCGAACGTGCGCGCGCACAATAAGGGGCCGCTGCCGGACATTGAATTGACGCACATCTACGAGCGCATTATCGATGTGATGCGGGCCCTCCAGAGGGACGAGTTGGCATCGGAGAGAAACGCCCAGGCGCAGCAGACGCCGGAGACAGGGAAGAAGCAATGATTGTAGCGATGCAGGAGAAGGCCAGCGAGGAAGAGATTGACGCCGTCATTGGAGCGATGGAGGAGGCGGGGGTCAATGTTCATCGTACGACGGGGGCGACGCAGACGATTCTGGCGGCGGTGGGATCGACGGCAAGTTTGGACCTGAGCAAGTTTGAAGTGTTTCCGGGCGTGCTGCATGTGCACCGGATCAGCGCACCCTACAAGCTGGCTGGGCGCGCATTTCGGCCGGAGGGGACGGTCGTCGAATTTCCAAGCGGCGCGAAGATCGGCGGGAAGCAGGTTGCGATTATTGCCGGGCCGTGCGCGATTGAGGACCGCGAGCAGATTTTTGCGATTGCGGCGGCAGTGAAGGCCGCGGGCGGAGGATTTTTGCGTGGGGGCGCATTCAAGCCGCGCAGTTCGCCGTATGCGTTTCAGGGGCTGGGCATTCCGGGATTGGAGTTGATGCGCGAGGCCGCCGATGCGTATGGGCTGATGACGGTGAGCGAGGTAATGGAGATCGCGCAGATCGAAGCAATGCTGCCATACGTGGATTGCTTCCAGGTGGGTGCGCGCAACATGCAGAACTTCAACCTGCTGCGGGAGTTGGGGCAGGTGCGCAAGCCGATTCTGTTGAAGCGCGGCATTGCGGCCACTATCGAAGAGCTGCTGCTTTCGAGCGAATACATTCTTTCCGGCGGCAACTACGACATTATTCTTTGCGAGCGGGGCATTCGCACATACGAGACATCGACGCGGAACACGATGGATATTGCGGCGATTCCGGTGGTGAAGAAGCTGTCCCATTTGCCTATTGTGGGTGATCCGTCGCATGGGACGGGTCGGCGGGATATGGTTCCGGCAATGGCGAAGGCGGCGGTGGCGGCGGGCGCGGACGGGATTCTGATTGAAATTCATCCCAATGCGGACAAGGCTGCTTCGGATGCGGCGCAGACGCTGTTTCTGGATCAGTTTGAGAAGCTGGTGGGTGAGTTGAGGGTGATTGCGGGGGCGGTGGGAAGAACGTTGTAGCTCAGAGTGAAGACAAGACCGCATGATTGAACGCATTGCCATCCTGGGGACGGGCCTGCTGGGAACATCGGCGGGGCTGGCGCTGCGCGCGGCGGGGTTTCGCGGGTCGATTGCTGGATGGAATCGTGGAGCAGAGGGCGCAAAGACCGCTCTCGCGATGGGTGCGATTGATTCGATCGCGACAGATGGCTTGCAGGCGGCGCGGGAGAGTGATGTAGTGCTGCTGGCGGTGCCGATCTACGCTACGCTCGATTGGATGGATCAGCTATCGGCGGTTCTGGGTCCGGAGCACCTGATCACGGATGTGGGCAGCACGAAGGCGCAGATCACTGCTGCTGCGGAGCGGCTCTACAATGCGCCGGAGCGCGCGGGGTTTTTACCTGGGCATCCGATGGCGGGCAAGGAGCGGGGCGGCGCGGCGCTGGGTGATGCGGAACTCTTTCGTGGCGCGGTGTGGCTGTTTACCGACCACCCGGGATGGCAGCGCTCGGCGCAGTCCGCGGCGCTGGCTCAGAGCTGGAAGAAGTCGCCACCCACCTGGCGCGCGGGCTGGTAGACGCTTTCAACTTTGAAGCCCGGAACAGCTTCGGCTTGTTCAGGCAGAATCACCTGTTGCACTTCGCGGGCCGCAGCCAGTTCGCCCTCCAGCAGCGCCTGCTGGCGGCTCATCTCTGCGTGAACTCGCCCGTGGCGCCGCCCTTCGCTGACGGAAACGAATACAAAGCCCGTGTAGCCGATGCAGGTCGAAATAATGGTGGCGACGCCATCGAATATGAGGCGGTTCTGCAATCGCTCACTCGCCCCGGCGCCCACTTGGTCAGGCGAAGACACATCGGGAAACAAGTTCGCGATCGTTATCATGGTCAGAATTTGAAGCACCATCAACGGGATAACTGCCTTCCAGGCCTTGTCCCTCAGGGTTATTCCGGCTATTGCGTAGGCGACCGCGAAAAGGCCTGACAACACTATCGCGATTGCAAACCGGGACCGCGATTGGTGCCCCATATCCATAATGTCGTTGGCAAACGCAATGACAGTGAAGGTGAAGAATACCGCCAGCAGGAAGATGGCGGATATTTTTCGCGGCGTAGTCTTCCAGGGGCTCACGGCCTTCACGGAATCCGGATTTTCACTCTTGATTTTCAAAATAGGCCCCGAATCAATTTCAATCGTACGCGAAACCTGGAACCGATTGCTTTGGCGAACGCGGGTTTCCAAAGCTCCTATTTTCCAACAATCTTACCCGTCACCACCGTAATCGAAGCTTTCGGCAATGTCACCTTCTGCCCCGGCTTCCACTCCACTTCATAGCGTTTCGGCGGCCCGTCCGGATCAGCATGGCTCGTGGCGCCGGAAGAATGCCAAACATACTCCGCCGCCCCAAACGTCACCAACTTCACGCGTCCCACCAGTTGCGTCTGCATCTCTTTCCCTCCGTCTTCAAATGCGATCGACACATCGTGCGCATTGCTCGGATCCTTATTAATGATCAGCAGTGACCAATCCCCGCCCGGCCGCTTCACCGCATAAGCCGTAATCAGCTTGTGATGCGCTTCGTCCTCCAAATCGCTCGCTGCCGGGTACAACTCGTGCACCCCCGCCCCATGCTTCACCCAATCGAGATTCAACAATTGCCCAGCGAAATACTCCGCCGTATATCCCTTGATCTCCAGTTTGTCGTCAGCTACAAAATTCCCGAACGTGCCCCAACTCTGGCATCCAGACACCAGTGGGTCCGGGTTCACAAAAAACTGGTAATACTCGGCGCCCGGCCCCGCGTTGCTCAGGAACGAGCCCACGCTGTCTGCCAGCCATAATCCCGCAAACACATCCTGCATCGGATCGGTCAGCGACCACGACAAATTGCTCTCCGTGTTGTAGAGCGGCACATTCGCCGGCACGCCGTCCTGCCGCCACGCCTCCAGAGTCCCCTTCCACAACTGCGGCTCGCGATAAAGATCCGACCAGTTGATCGTGCACGGGTCCAGTGGATAATGCTCGAACGAGACAAAATTCAGGTCGCTCATCCTGCCGTGCGCCTTCAGATAATCCACGAACCGTCCCAGCCACGATGTCCGTCCAAGCGCATCCGGCCACACCTTGATGTCTTCGTTTTCCCCAGTAAACACAGGGCCTCCAAGCCTCAGCTTCGGATCAACCTTGTGCAGTGCCGTAGCCCATTGCAGATAAAATTCAGCATAGTCCTCCGGCATGATCTGGTTCCCATCCGGCTCCTCGCTCATCTCCACGCCAGAGATCGGATACCCGCGCTTTTCGATGTAAGCAATCTCTGCCGCTGCGTCTTCAGGCGTGGTGTAAAACATCGCCACCGGAATCAGCGCCGGCAAATGATTCGTATATCCACTCGTAAAAAACAAATCAAATCCCGTCTGAATCCTGCTTGAAACGATCCCTTCCGGCGTATGCCAGGGATCGACCGATGAAACCTGCGTCACCGTCTGTGCCTGGCTCGGTATGTGTTTCACCAGGTCGATAAACTGTCCCAGAGAATTGAAATTCCCCGCGCCGATTTCGCTGATCGCATATCCCACGCAGTTGCGTCCGTCATCGCTCCCATGCGTGTCGCATGTATTTGAAGACGCCGTCATCAGAATGCGCAGATAGCGCGCCGAAACCGGCTCATCCGCCAGCCGCAGCACGCCTTCACCGCCCTCAGCGTCCGTCACATCGCCTTCTGGAAACTCTTCCCACTCGCCCTCGGTCGGCTTCTCCAGCGCATCCGTCTTCGCGTTCCAGTACTGCACCACGTAGCTCGTCGCATACGGATTCGCCCACGCAATCTTGATCGCATCAATCGCCTGCGGTTGCGCAAAATCGATCACCACCCATTGCGGGTGTGCGGAGTCCGGCTGCCCCGTGAACTTGCTCGTCAAATACGGATTGCTCTTCCAATAAGTCTGCGCATCGCCATCCGTCATGCGCGAATACTCATCCTGGCCCGAATCGCTGTGCGTCGTTCCCCGGTGCGTCAGCCTGTATCCATACGACTCGCGCAGAAACCCCGTGGGCTCCGCGCTGCCCACAAAATATCCGCTCTTGTGTGACGCGTCGCTCCACGTCCCATTGGGATTCCAGTGCCACGCGTCGTAAGTCAGCTCTGTGTTCTGCCGGTACGTGATCGGCCCCCACCCCGCCGAAAGTCCCGCCTTCATCGCCGCCTCTGAAAACACGGCATCGAAGTGCTTCGCAGAAAGAATATCCATCGATGTCCCCATCGACTTGTCCGGATCGAACGCAATAGCCTTCCCCGCGCTCATATCCACGCGTACCGTCTGCGCGAACAGCTCCGCGGCGCCGAATCCGATCACGGCATTGAGAAGGAGTATTGGAGGAACAAAGAAGCGTAGACGAAACGAACGCATGCGGCGACCTCAGGATCAACCCATTCTAACGATTGAATACGAGGAATTCGCAATGAATCGGCGCCGGTGGAGGGTGCGAGCTTAAGCCCGTACATCAGATCGACCGTTGTCTTCCGGCTTTAGCCGTCGAGGGAAATTCGATCCTGACTCATCTATGCCGCCCTCGCGCGCATCACAAACTCACGCACTTTGAACGCATCTTTGCGCCCTGGCGCGGCCTCCACGCCTGAAACTACATCCACGCCCCAAGGCCGCAGCCTCGCAATCGCCTCCGCCACGTTAGCCGGATTCAGCCCACCCGCGGCAATCAGCTTCAGCGGGCTTTCATCGCCGAACACCGTCTTGCGCGCCTCTGTCCAATCGAAGGCCACGCCCGTCCCGCCCACAGCGGTGTCTGTGCGAGAATCCACCAGCACCCCATCGATGCTCACGTCTTCTCCATATTTCGCAACCTGTGCAGAAACCCCTGTCGAGCGCCCTGCGTCAAAATGCACCACGCGAAGAATCCGCAGCGCAGCCCCCAGCTTTGTGCGGAGCTTCGCCGGCATTTCCGCCCCTGCCTCAAAGTGCAGTTGCACCCCCGTCAGCCCGCTTGCCCGCACAGTGGAATAAATCTCCTCCAGGGTCGCATCCACAAACACGCCGATCTTCTCCACCGTCGCGGGCAGATGAGAAACAATCGCAGCCGCTTCTGAAACCGTCACGTTCCGCAGGCTCGCCGCAAACACAAACCCCACCGCATCCGCCCCAGCCTCAACTGCCAGCCGAGCGTCCGCCAGCGAGGTGTTGCCACAGATTTTGATCCACACGCTCATCGCATTGCCGCTACCCCGGCCAGCAGCCCCGCCAACGCCGCTCCCGGATCAGCCTGCCGCATCAGGCTCTCGCCAATCAGAAAAGCATCAAATCCCGCGGCCCTCAAACGCGCCAGATCCTCCTCCGTCGCAATTCCGCTCTCCGCGACCCTCACAACATTTACCGGTATCCGCGCGATCAGTTCGAGCGAAGTTTCCAGCCTCACCTCAAAGCTCTTAAGGTCGCGATGATTCACTCCAATCCCATCCGCGCCAGCCTCACCCAGCGCATCCAGCACACGGTCAAGCTCCGCGCCCGTATGCACCTCCACCAGAACGTCCAGGTCCAACCCACGCGCCAATCCTGCAAATCGCTTCATCTCGTCGTCGCGCAGCGCCGCCGCAATCAGCAGAATCGCATCCGCCCGGTGCGCGCGAGCCTCAAGAATCTGGTATTCGTCCACCATGAAGTCCTTCCGCAGGCAAGCCAGCTTCACCGCCTTCGACGCCAGTTCCAGATTGCGCAGGCTCCCCTGAAAAAAAGGCTCGTCGGTCAACACTGACAGCGCCGCCGCGCCACCGGCCTGGTAGCGTCTGGCCAGCCACTCCACGTCAAAATCCCCGCGGATCAGCCCCTTGGACGGCGAAGCCTTCTTGATCTCCGCAATCACCGCCGGCCCCGCCGCAGCCTGCTTCCGTAAAGCCGCCGCCCAGCCCCGTGGCCGATGCGCCGCTGCCCTCCGCTCCAGCCCTGCAATCGGCACAAGCCCCTTCGCCGCAGCCACCGCAGCCCGCGTTGAGGCAAGAATTGTATCGAGCCGTGCCGTCATACTTTCACTTGAGTATACGAGCAGGCCGGCCGCCATAACGGGATTTATCGACGCCATCAGGGTCCGTCAACCCGCACTCGTCATGAGCATCCCTTCAGGCCCCCTCATGAAACTCGTCAATCACCTTCTCGGTCATCACCCGCTGCTGCACTGGCGATGAAAGCACAGTTGAAGTCGAGGTCGTCCCGTAATGCCCCAGCGTGTCCAGAAACCGCTCAAGGTGCTCAACCGAAACCACACGCGCCTTCAGCATGAATGAGTCGGAGCCAGTCACCCGATGGCACTCCAGAACCTCCATCCACTTCACCACCTGCAGCTGAAACGCCCTCACCGTTGACTCTGGCCCGGCAATCGACAGCCGCACAAAAATCAGAATCGGCAACCCCAGCCGCTCCAGACTGATGTCTGCATGAAACCCGCGAATCACACCCAGCTTCTCCAGCCGGTAAACCCGCTCCGCAACCGCAGGCGTAGTCAAACCAACCCGCCTGCCCAGCTCCGCCCAGCTCAGCCGCGCATCCTGCTGCAGCTCTTCAATAATCTTCCATGAAATGCGATCCAGCTCCGCCGGCTCGTAACGCGGTCGATGTCTGCTGTTTGACAAGGGCTTCTCTCCTTCGATTGAAAGGACATTAGCATCGTTTTCCTAACAAAGTAAACCGCCAGCCTTCGGAGTCCTCTCGAATCAGGTTGTCAGCAATCGCGCGCGAGTGCGATACTTCCC
>Ga0206936_1298_pt1 | contig 10300 bp, 8 predicted proteins | sample Alteio_BWOrgHeat_14_FD_152922 | JGI IMG/M metagenome (GOLD analysis project Ga0206936, IMG submission 152922) | Enriched cells from forest soil in Barre Woods Harvard Forest LTER site, Petersham, Massachusetts, United States -... | ecosystem: Environmental > Terrestrial > Soil > Temperate forest > O... | reverse complement strand
CGCGAATCTGCCGCGTCGCCATCTGCGCGTTGGCAAAGATGCGCTCGCCAGCTTTCTGGAAGCGGTCCCGTTGCCGTTCGCGCGCCAGCATGACCCTTTCGCGAATTTCCGTCGAGCCCTCAGCGGCAGCCGATCCGCGTAACTCCTTGTATTGCACTGCGGGAACTTCGATGTGAATATCGATGCGGTCAAGAAGCGGCCCGGAGACTTTTGCTACATAGCGCTGAATCATCGGCGGGGTGCACTGGCACTCTCGGCTCTTGTCGTTGAAGTATCCGCAGGGACAGGGATTCATTGCCGCGGCCAGCATGAACCGCGCAGGAAAAGTCAGCGACATCGATGCCCTGGCAATGGTTACCGTGTGATCCTCCAATGGTTGCCGCATCACCTCCAGCACATTCCGCGGAAACTCGGGCAGCTCATCCAGGAAAAGTAACCCATTGTGTGCCAGCGAAACCTCGCCCGGCCGCGGAATCACTCCGCCGCCAATCAGCCCCGCATCCGAAATCGTATGGTGCGGAGCGCGAAACGGCCTCTGCGCCACCAGCCCCTGCGCTGCATCCAGCACTCCCGCGACCGAGTGAATCTTGGTCGTCTCCAGCGCTTCTTCAAAAGTCAGAGGCGCCAGAATCGACGGCAACCGCTTGGCCAGCATGGTCTTGCCCGATCCTGGCGGCCCGATCATCAAAATGTTGTGCCCGCCTGCAGCAGCCACCTCCAGAGCGCGCTTGGCCGTCTGCTGCCCGCGGACGTCACTGAAGTCCGAGGTGTAGTGATGCAACTCATTCAGCAGTGCGTCCGTCGCCACGCGAAAGGGGGGCCGCTGAACCTGCCCCAACACCGTGGATTTGAGCAGCTCAATCACGTCGCCCAGAGAAGCCACTGGATAGACGCTAACGCCCTCTACCACAGCCGCCTCGGCGGCATTGACCGCCGGCAAGATGAGGTTCGCAATACCGCGGGCCCGCGCCAGCACCGCTATCGACAGGATCCCCGGCACCGGCCTCAACCCGCCGTCAAGGCCCAGTTCGCCTACCAGCATGAAGCTGCTCAGGTCCACATCGCCCAGCGCTCCATACGCGCTCAGAATGCCAATGGCAATGGGCAAATCGAATCCGGCGCCCTCTTTCTTGATATCCGCCGGAGCCAGGTTGATGGTGATATGGGTCGGGGGAATCAGATATCCGGAATTCTTCATCGCCGCGCGCACTCGGTCGCGGCTCTCCCGCACTGCCGCATCCGGCAGGCCCACGGTGTGAAAGCGGTCTTCTTCAGCGACAGTTCCGCTCAGGTCTACCTCAACATCAATGAGGTTGGCATCGATGCCGTACACGGCGGCGCTTAATACTTTGGCAAGCATAGGGAGGTGCCTGCGAGTGTAGCACTCGGCGCGCTTAAGTCATTCACAAGACATAAGTGTCGCGAATTATCGCGGATGCTTCGCTTGTCAGTTAGCCGCCCAGTAACTCCGGATGACTGGAAACGCGGTCAGGTCACACTGTCGCGGAAATGGCCTCAAACTGGATGACCTGGTTTCGGCCCTGCCGTTTGGCGCGATAAAGCGCCTGGTCCGCCCGGCGCAGCAACAGGTCTGCCGTGTCTCCGTCATTGGGGAAGAGCGCGATCCCAATCGAGACCGTAAATTCTCCGTAGACTTCCTTGTCCAGCGGCACGCGCAGATTGGACACTGCCCGCCGAATGCTCTCCGCACGCTCGTATGCCACCGCTGGAGTTACATCCGGCAGCATGATGGTGAATTCCTCGCCTCCGTAGCGGCAGGCAAAGTCTTCCGTCCGAATGCTGTACCGGAAAATCTCCGCCATGGCCTTGAGCACCGTGTCTCCGGCGGCATGGCCATAGGTGTCGTTGAACTTCTTGAAGTGATCCAGGTCGAGCATATAAACGGCCAGTATCTGATTGCGGCGCGCCGCCCGCGCTATCTCTCGCTCCAGAGACATCTGCATGAAATGACGATTGAAGAGACCCGTAAGCGAGTCCCGGATCGACTGGTTCTCGAGGGTGGTGCGCAGATTCAAAGTGGCGATTGTCATGCCGGTGAGTTGCACCAGTTGACGCAGGCCATCAATTCGCTGCTTGACCTTATCGACGATCGCCTCCGTCTCGCATTCCACATACAACACGCCAAGGGTGTTGCCGTGCGCCACGATCGGCATGCAGAGATAGCGTTCGGGAAACACCGCGCTGAAATGCGTACAGTGAATCTCCGACACAGCAGGCTCACGCCACCGGGGTTGCCCAGAGCGCAGCCCGCAGCAGGACTCCGGCGGATGAACATCATCAACCAGGGATTGCCCCCAGGACGAAACCGCCTCGACCAGTTGACGTGAGTTATTGATCAGGCAGAGTGCCCCGCTCGTTCCCGGCAGCAGTCGTGCGAAGCTGTTCGCTGCAGATCGATGTACCTGCTGCACATTGACGCAGAGTTGCAGTTCATCGCGCGCAGATGTCAGCAGTTCCGATTCCTCAGCCCGGTCCTCCAAAGCCTCGATGCTGCGTGCCAGGCGTTGATTGGTAAGTGCTGTCTCCTTCCCGATCCGTAGACGGAGCAGCGCATCGCGAACAAGAAAGCTGAACAGGATCACCACCGCAACCAACGACAACCCGACAAATGCCAGTTCAGACCAGACCGAAGCATACGAATTGCGTTCCGACCCCTTGTTCCGATCCTTCAACAGCCATTGCTCCTGATCGGTCATCAGCCCAATCGCCTGCTGGCAGCGCTGAATCACACCATCAGGAAGCTCTGATTTTGGCGTGAAGGTATTCACAGCATTGCTCAGTTCCGAGGAGCAGGAAACAAGACTCTGGAAACTGGCCGCCTGCTTCGGGTTATCGCCCACCAGCACCTTGAGGTGAGCCAGGGTCGTATCCAGCTGGTTTGCGCTTGCCTTGGCCCGGCTCAATTGCTCTTCATTCGCGGTCAACTGGTAGAGGCGGGTTCTGTACTCGATCCGCTCGTTGAGCAGAGAAACGCGCTGCAGCGAAGCGATCACATCTTCGGTATGCTGCACCCAGTCCGCCGAAGATATCAGCCGCTGGGTGTTCTCGTAGACCAGCCCGCCTGCCTCTATCGTGAACAGAACTGCTCCAACTGCCGCCGCAATCAGAAGCACGATCGTCGAATTTTGACGAGCCACCAGATTCAGCCGTTTTTTCCAGATCAGCATCAGTAGGGCCTGTTGGTTGGATTGGTAATCTCACCAATAGTAACTTAGGTAACGATTTAGTGCTCAAAAATGACGAGACTTTTCCGAAAAATATAAGAATTCCATAAAGGCCCCTTGGAAAATGGCAGCGCTCAGGGTCTCTCACTCGTTGGCTTGTGTTTTCGCCGCAATCGAATCTGCAGAAGCGGTAGAGAGCCAATATTGCAGAAAGATCAGATCCAGGAATCTATCGAACTTGAAGCCCACCTCGCGAAAGTGGGCTACCTGCTCGAATCCAAAACGCGTCAGAAACCGAAGCGAAGCTGTATTCTCCGCGTCCACACCTGCAATCATCGTGTGCTTGCCCATCTCGCGCGCCAGTCGGATCAGCTCCTCGAGCAGCGCACTTCCCACGCCCTGCCCTCGCGATTCTGCTCGGATATGAATAGTACCCTCGACGGTGAAGCGATAGCCGGGCCACGCCCGGAAATCCCCAAACGAAGCAAATCCCATGACTACTTCGTCGGTCTCCGCCACAAGCACCGGATATCCTTTCTCCCGTCGGGCACTCCACCACGCGAGCCTATCTTCAATCGCTACCGGCCGGTCGTTATAGATGGCCGTAGAGGTGAGCACAACCTGGTTGTATATCTCCGTAATTGCATCGAAATCGGAGATCGTCGCCTCGCGTATCTGCATGCCCGGTTCCTCCTTCGGCGAAGTTCGTCAAATCAAGCCGATTCTAATTCTCATTGGGTATTGCCAACCCGCAACGAACCCACCGCCTTCAGGTCGCAGTAGCTTTCCGCTACAATCACTCGGGCGAGACAATGTGCGCTCAGAGCGATATGACCAGCTTATTTGACCTCTACAAGATCGGCGTCGGGCCATCCAGTTCTCACACGATGGGACCAATGCGCGCCTCCTTCCGTTTTGTGCAGGAACTGGTTGGTCGCGCAGTGGTAGATCGCGTTGAGCGGGTGCAAGCCGAACTCTTCGGGTCACTTGCCCTTACCGGTATCGGACACGCCACCGATCGCGCCGTGCTGCTTGGGCTCAGCGGCCATGAGCCTGCTTTAGTAGATCCTGCAGCCATAGAGAGCGTCGTCGCGGAGATTCGCGCCACACATCAACTCAAGCTGGCTGCGCTTCATCCGATCGCTTTCCATGAAACCACAGACCTGCTCTTCCATCGCGACCAGATGTTTCCCCCTGGAGCTATGCTCCAGCATCCCAACGGTCTGCGCCTTACCGCCTTTGACAAATCAGGCGCCATCGTCGAAACACACACATACTTTTCAATCGGCGGCGGCTTCATCACCGAAGACGGCGCGGAACAAAATTCGAACGCCGCCGGACAGGTCTCAATCCCCTACCCCTTCAGCAGCGCCGCAAGTCTTCTCGAACTATCTAGTCAGCACTCGCTGTCGATCTCAGACATTATGCTCGCCAACGAATGCGCGCGCATCGATAATGCTGATACGTCCCAATCCAAAGAAGCCCTGGTCCACTCGGGCATCCTGAAGATTTGGCAAACCATGCAGGCCTGTGTCGCGCGCGGCATCGCTACCGAAGGCATTCTGCCCGGCGGCCTCAATGTACGCCGTCGTGCCCATCGTCTCGCCGCACGTCTGCGCGAACGTCAGCAACAGCAGGCGCCCTCCGATCCCCTCGCTCCTCTCGACTGGGTCACGGTCTACGCCATGGCCGTCAATGAAGAGAACGCCGCGGGCGGCCGCGTCGTCACCGCGCCCACTAACGGGGCTGCAGGCGTCGTTCCTGCGGTTGGACTGTACTACAACAACTTCATCCCAGGAGCCAATGAAGAAGGCATCCTGCGTTTCTTCCTCACCTCCGCCGCCATCGGTATCTTGTACAAGGAGAATGCTTCCATCAGCGGCGCCGAAGTCGGATGTCAGGGAGAGGTCGGCGTAGCCTGCTCGATGGCCGCTGGCGGCCTGGCAGCAGCGCTTGGCGGCACCAGCGGCCAGATCGAACATGCCGCCGAAATCGCCATGGAGCACAACCTTGGCATGACCTGCGATCCAATCGGCGGGCTGGTTCAGATTCCCTGCATAGAACGCAATGCCATGGGCGCAGTAAAAGCCGTGCATGCCACGCGCATCGCAATGCAGGAACCGGAAGAGCACAAGGTCTCTCTCGATCAGGTCATCCGCACCATGTATCTCACAGGCCTCGACATGCAGTCGCGATACAAGGAAACATCGCTCGCCGGACTCGCCCTGAATATCATCGAATGCTAACAACTCACCCCACTGACGAGGTCTCCGCACTCGCGTCAGGATTCATCTTGAGCCAGATCGGGATTAACTCCCGTAAGCTGTTTCCATGCCAGACGACGAGTTGACTCCGCCACCCCTTCCACCTTCCGGCACCCTGACGCCTGCGTCCAGCGCACGCGCTCGAATCGCACCAATCTGGCACACCGTCATACTCGTCGTCGCAATGCTGGCATTCTCCATCTGGGGCGCGATGCGCTCCGGAGGCCCGGGCAGCGAACCGATCACCACATTGAAGGGCCCGCGTCTTCTTCACTACGCCGTGACTGGCGCGCTTGAACTCTTCGTCGTTGCCTGGGTCGCTCTTGGCATGCGCCTGCACAAGACTCCGTTTCGAACACTCTTTGGCATCATGCCGCGCGGGTTGAATGCGATCGTCAAAGAGGTCGGCATTTCGGCCCTCTTCTGGATCTGCTCCATGATTGTTCTCGGCGTTGTCGGACTGGCCTGGAACGTGATCCAGACCGAGAACTATCATCACCAGCTGAACAACCAGTCCTCGTCCTCGCACGCTGTCAAACCGGAAAGCCCTCAGCAGCAAAAGATCAAGCTGATCCGCAAGCTGATGGACCTTGCGCCCGGCAGCGTTCCGGAGTTTTTCGCATGGGGACTACTCTGCGCACTAGTGGGCTTCTCTGAGGAACTGATCTTCCGCGGCTACCTGCAGCAACAGGGCATCGCACTGCTCCGCGCCATTCCCCTTGGAGTGATCTTTTCCGCGCTGGTATTCGGAGCGGCACATGCCTATGAAGGAACTGCCGGCATGGTTCAGATCGCCATCTTCGGCGGACTCTTCAGCGGCATCACGTTGCTGCGGCGCAATTTGCTCCCTGGCATGATCGCGCACAGTTGGCATGACTTCGCCACGGGAGTGTTTCTCGCCTTGATACGCGAGACGCATTTGCTCGATCGGATCCCGCTTCCGTCCTGATCGTCTGTTGGAACCTTTCAGACTTCCATCTTTTTCTTCACGCCAAATTGCGTATTAATTCTTCGCGATCTCTATCCTGAAAATATCTCAGCAAAATTTCAGCGAACCAGATTGCATCGCGAAAGGGCGTGGAAAAATGTGGAGCTATTGCAGTGCCACTGGCAACCTCAGCCAGAACGGAACCCTTGTAGGCACAGGCTATTCAGGCTGCGGCGAAGGACTCAACAATCCAAAGTTGGAGAACGAAACAGGCATAGGCCCGCTTCCCCGCGGCAGCTACATCATCAAGCCATTCTTCGATGATCCCGGCGGCAAAGGCCCGATCGTGGCGCATCTTGATCCCACGCAAAGCATCAATACTTTCGGCCGCGCAGGATTCATGATTCATGGCGACAACGCTGCTGAAAATCACACTGCAAGCCACGGCTGCATCATCCTTGCGCGTGACATTCGCCAACAGATAGCCACCTCCGGCGACAACGCACTCGAGGTCGTGTAGCCGCCTTTCGCTCTGACATTTGAAGAGGTCAAACGACTCTCTGCAGTGCGGAACACACCTGATCGAAAAGAGACGCAGTCATATAAAAAATAAAATTGCGAATTTTTTCCTTGACACCAATCGAGCATGAATCTATACCTTCATCCATTGCAGCAAATGTTTTTGGTCTGCAATGTACCAAGCCGCCAGGGAGAATAGGCGACAACAAAGGCAAGCATCATCAAAAGGCAACAAGAAAAAGGGGGCGCATTCAGCGTCCCCTTTCTTGTGTCTGCGCAATGGCCCAAGCACCGATAATAGATTGACCATGACACGACGCCGCTGGATCGCCGACACCTCCACTGACACCACAGCAAGCCTGCTCGGCGCGCAAGCCGAGCATCTCGCGCGCGTGCTCCGCGCACAGCCCGGCATTGAAGCGGACATCGTTGTAAATGGCCATGTCTACCATGCTTCCATCGCCTCTGTAAGCACTGAGGAAGTCGCCTTCAATCTCATCGAAGAACTCTCCTCTGAGCCAGCGCTGCCGATCACGCTGCTGCTTTCTGTCTTCAAATTTGATCGCATGGAGTGGGCGATTGAAAAGGCTACCGAACTCGGCGTAGCCACGATCGTTCCGATCATCGCGCGGCGTACCGAAAAGCATCTCGCTCAAGCCGCAGACAAGCGCGTTGATCGCTGGCGCCGTATCGCGCAGGAGGCCGCCAAGCAGAGCCGCCGCGCCGACCTCCCTGTCATCGAAGATCCTGTCGCCCTGGCAACGCGACTGCAACGTCCATCCACAGCGCAACATATTCTCCTGGCGGAAAACGAGCTCGACATCACTCTCCGTCAACGGATCGAAGCCGCGCTGACAGCGTCCGGATCAGAGCTGCCCAACATCGAGATCGCCATCGGCCCGGAAGGTGGATGGACCAACGAGGAACTAGCACTCTTCCAAAAACACAACTGGCAATCCGCATCTCTCGGCCCGAGAATCCTGCGCGCAGAAACCGCCGCCATAGCCAGCCTCGCTATAGTCTCGGCACTGCTTCAGACAAGCCACACTCCACAGCCATTCTCTAGTCCCTAGTCTCTAGTCTCTGTTTCATCCCCGTTCCACCTGATAGTGAAACGGCGCGCCAACTTCCGCCGCCATTCCGCGCACCGTCTGCAGGAACGCCGTCGCCGCATATGACAGCTTCACATTTTTTCGATATACCAATCTGAGCAGCCGCCGAAACTCCAGTTCGTCGACCGGCACATCAACCAGTTCCCCCGTCTCCAGTTCGCGTGCCACGGTCAGCCTCGGCACCAGAGCGACTCCATTGCCCATCGCCACGAATCGCTTGATCGCCTCGATCGACGGCAACTCAATGCGCATCTGCAGCGGAGTGCGATGCCGCTCAAACGTTTCGATCACTTTTTTGCGCAGCGGCGAAGGCACATTATGCGCTACAAAAATCTCCTCGCCAAGATCGGTGATGGAAACGCGCGGTTCATCCGCCAGAACATGCTGAGGATTCACCACGAACGCCAGCGTGTCAGCATAGACCGCCACAGATCGATACTGCTCCGTATCCGGTTTGAAGCTGATCACTCCAAGCTCGAAGAGATGTAGATCTAGTTCCTGCGGTATTCGACTGGCCAGCGACCGGTGTACCGTAACGTCGACCCTGGGAAATTGTTTTCGAAACGCGTCTAATACCGGCAATAGATACAAGCATGTGTATTCATTCGCCGCCAGTTGCAGTTTGCCCCGTTCAAGCGACTTCAACTCTTCCATCGCCGACGTGGCTTCACGCCGCAACGCCAGCAGCCGCGTTGCATACTCCCGCAACAGTTCACCGGCTGCCGTCAGCGAACCATCTCGCGCTCCACGGTCAAACAACACCTCGCCGACAGACTCCTCAAGCTTGCGAATCACCTGGCTGATTGCCGGCTGAGTCCGATGCATCCGGACAGCAGCACGCGAAAAACTTCGCTCCTCCGCCACCGCAAGAAATGTCTCCAACTGATGCAATTCCAAGCGCGTCACCTCACATTTAATACATAACGAATTGTAATCGAATCCAGAAAAATAATAACTTTGCGTTATATGAGCCCAATCGGTGAAACTGTCTTAGGCAAGAACTGCGCCCTGCACTCAGGCGATACGGACAGGCGATACACATGGACAACAATCGGGTCTTGATTTTCGATACCACCTTGCGCGACGGAGAGCAATCTCCCGGCTGCAGCATGACTACACAGGAAAAGCTGAGCATGGCGCACGCCCTTGAAGACCTGGGCGTAGACGTTCTTGAAGCTGGCTTTGCCATGGCTTCGGAAGGCGACTTCGCCGCCATCGCCACCATTACCCAGGCCATCCGCGGCCCTCGCATCGCCTCGCTTGCCCGCGCCAAACGCGAAGACATCGACATGGCCGCGCGTTCCCTCGAACACGCCGAGCGCGCCCGCATTCACGTCTTTCTCGCCTCCAGTGATCTGCACCTTGAATACAAACTCAAGATGAGCCGCGAGCAGGCGCTTGCTCAGGCGGCCGAGTCCGTGCGCCAGGCACGTTCACTGTGCGACGATGTTGAGTTCTCGCCGGAAGACGCCACTCGCTCCGACCGCGACTTCCTCGTCGAGATGGTCCGCGTCGCGATCCAGGCCGGAGCCACCACCATCAACATGCCCGACACCGTCGGCTACACCACACCCGAAGAATACGGCCAGCTCTTCAGCGAAGTTCGCCAGCGCATCCCCGAAGTCGACGCGCAGGGCATCATTCTCTCGTCGCACTGTCATGACGATCTCGGCCTTGCCGTCGCTAACTCGCTTGCCGCAGTGCAGGCAGGCGCCCGTCAGGTTGAGTGCACCATCAACGGCGTCGGTGAGCGCGCCGGCAACGCTCCTCTTGAAGAAATCGTGGCTGCCTTGTATGTTCGCGCTGACCACTACGGCGTGACGACAGGCATTCGTCGCGAGATGCTCTACCCCACCAGCCAGACGCTTGGACAACTGATCACCTTCGGTCCCTCCCCCAACAAGGCCATCGTCGGAGCCAACGCCTTCGCGCACGAGTCCGGCATTCACCAGCACGGCATGCTTGCCAACCCGCTCTGCTACGAAATCATGACTCCGGCATCCGTCGGCGCCGCCGCGACAACTCTGGTTCTCGGCAAACACTCAGGCCGCGCAGCATTGCGCAACCGTCTCGAACAACTTGGCTACACCCTGTCGCGCGAAGAGCTGCAACAGACCTACTACCGTTTCGTCGCCCTCGCCGACCGCAAGAAAAACATCTACGACCAGGACCTCGTAGGCCTGCTGCCGCAGCAAATCCGCGACCGCCGCCCCATGTCCTACGCTGAAGTCGACTAAGAAAATCAACAAATATGGGTGCCCCACACCTCAAGCTTGAGATGTGGGTTTCTCG
>Ga0206936_1297_pt1 | contig 10323 bp, 8 predicted proteins | sample Alteio_BWOrgHeat_14_FD_152922 | JGI IMG/M metagenome (GOLD analysis project Ga0206936, IMG submission 152922) | Enriched cells from forest soil in Barre Woods Harvard Forest LTER site, Petersham, Massachusetts, United States -... | ecosystem: Environmental > Terrestrial > Soil > Temperate forest > O... | reverse complement strand
TGGACATTCCTCCTCGGCATCATCATCGCCTTCTACTACGCCTTCCTCCTCCGCTTCTACACCCTCGAAGATGCATTAGCAACCTCTCCCGCCACCTTTTTCCTCCAATTAATCCTCAGCATCCTCACCTTCATCATCGTCACCATCATCTTCTATTACCTCGGAAAACAAATCGGCAAACTCCCCTTCCTCACCACAAAAGTCCACATCCCCATAGATACCATCATCTCCAAAACAATGGAAATCCTCGTCTCCCTCCCCCAAATCATCCTCATCATCACCATAGCAGCCATCGCAAAACGCTCCCTCGTCAACGTCATGCTCATCATCGGACTCACCTCCTGGACAACCATCGCCCGCCTCACCCGTGCCGAATTCCTCCGCATCAAACAACTTGACTACATCCAAGCCGCCAAAGCCCTCGGCTTCACCCACTTCCGCATCATCCTCCGCCACGTCCTCACCAATGCCATTGCCCCCGCATTAGTCGCCATAGCATTCGGCATCGCCGGCGCCATCCTCATCGAATCCTCGCTATCATTTCTCAACATCGGCGTCCCCCTCGAAACCGTCAGTTGGGGGCGTCTCCTCGCCGAAGGACGCGAACAATTCTCCGCCTGGTGGCTCGTCATATTCCCCGGCATAGCCATCTTCATCACCGTCACCATCTACAACCTGATTGGTGAGGGATTAAGGGATGCTTTTGACCCGAAGGGGAGGTAAATGAATCCTGACAGCCAATCGTCCTTCACGATTTGCTATAAGTTTCATTCTTATTCAAAATCTCCATCATAATTATTTTTATTATCGTTTTATTGCATTACCCAAAAAGGTTAATGTCATAAAACGAAAACATTTTAAACCATCACATCCATCAGAGCGTCCTGTTTCTAATTTGTTAATTTATTTTATACTACTTTTGCATTAATAAAAATTATAATAAATGTCAAAAGATTCAATACTTAAATCAATTTGGTCTTTCTTTTATACTAAGGACGAATCCGCAATGGATGCCTTAACAGAGGAGCAATATCTTGAAATATTTATCAAAGGTCGTTCTAAAGAAGAAATAGAAAAATCATATAATAAAGCTTGGGAAGCAAGAAATTTTGAAATTGAACTTTATTGGAAAAGAGCAAATTATTTTTGGGCATTTCAGATTGCTTCTTTTGCGGGTTATTTTACTGTATTAAATTCAAAGGCATATTCTGATAATCCTCAAGTATTATATTTTGTAATATGCATAGGTTTTGTGACTTCTTTAGCATGGGCTTTTACAAATATCGGGAGTAAAATGTGGCAGCGCCATTGGGAGATTCATGTGGACATGCTTGAAAATTCCATAACAGGTCCTTTATATAAAATCATGACTTCAGTGAAAACATTTTCACTTACAAAAATTAATGAAATAGTAAGTAAATTTATTGTTACAATTTGGGCTATTCTCATATTTAAATATTTTTGTGAACATGTAACTTTTATTTATTCAAAAGGTTGCGAAGTGGATTATCAGGTTTGGATAAGTTCAATAGCGGTAATTTATTTTGTTGGCGCAATGGTAAATGGACATGGAAGAGGAAGATTTGGACATAGAAGAGTTAAATTCTATAAACGAAAGTTTTCAACAGAAAATTAAATATTCAAATGTCCGAATCAATTTCAATTCTTTTGGGTGCAGGATTTTCAGTTCCTATGGGTTATCCCTCAGGGGCAACATTAAACAAACTTTTAGTTAACTGTAATGGTGATGATTTTGGATTTGGTACAGGTGGTGAATTAATTACTACTATGGATGGGAAGAAACCCGATATAGGATATAAAACTACATACGATTATCAGTTTGATTTCTGTAAGGAATTGATTAAGTATTTCCATGAAACAAGAGGATATTTTGACTATGAAAAGTTTTATGATTTTATTTATGAAGAAGCAATCAATGATAAAAATGTTGAAAAAATTGCTAAACCTTTTTTAAATGAGTTTGATACAGTTGATCAGTTCATAGATAATTTGAATAGTATTTATGCACAGCTAATAGCGTACTATTTAAAAGATATTAATGGAGAATCTTATTATGATAATGCTTCATATATGATGGGTATGCATTTCCATGGATATACGGGTATTCTGAATTGTTTATATAAACTTTCACAACAAAACATTATTCATGTTCATACACTTAATCATGATTTGTTTTTTGAAAGATTAAATAACACAGATTGGCTTAAAGCACAATTGTGTGATGGTTTTGAAGAATTAGGTTCTCCATATTATGGTAAATTGATTGCAAATGATCGAGCTTATCACGCAAGATTAGAAAGGTATACAGGGAAATATGATAAGATATTCAGGTTATATAAACTTCATGGCAGTTTGGATTATGGAGTCTATTATGGAACACATGCCGCAATTGCTACACCTGAAAATTATTTAAAAACAAGATATGGAATTGGATTTCATGATTTAAAAAAAGAAATTAAAAATGATAAGGAAGAATTGGAATATGAGCATAGTTGGATTAGCTATCATGCAGATTTTCTAAAAGGGACAACATCTAAAATTGAACGATATAAAGAACCTTTACTCTACAAAACTTTGTTTGAACTCTTTAGACAGAATTTGAAAGAAGCAAAAATGTTATTAATTATTGGATATGGTGGCAAAGACACGGAAATTAATAAAATGCTTTTAGAAAATTTTGATTTCAAAAATAAACCAAGCTATATTATTGACCCATTTCCAGAAAAACCATTGATTGAGCTTGCTTCAAAACTTAATTCAACAATAATTAAAAAGGAACTTAATATTGTCGCATTAGATGACATTGGTATTTTGACATAAATTACAGCAGGGTATTTTTCTCTCCCTACCTCTGCAATCTGCCCTTTTACCTTTTACATTTCCCAAATTTTCAATTTCCTTGCGTTTTCAGCTAAAAACATCACTTAGGTAGGGTACCACCTCTCATAAATTATAATCCATTTATACACATCCCAGCCCCATACAATCACATGAAGAAAAACCACCCCTTTCCAAAATCGCCTCGATTCCATTCCGGTAACCACGATTCGTCCTCCGGTAACCACGATTCGTCTTCCGGTAACCACGATTCCCATTCCGGTAACCCCGATTCGTCTTCCGGCAACCCCGATTCCCATTCCGGTAACCACGAATCCCATTCCGGCATCCCCGATTCCTCCTCCGGTAACCCAGATTAGCTTTCCGGCAACCCCGAATCCAAAACCAGCAACCCCGATTAACCCAAAAACAACCCAAATTTTAACTAAAAACCGTAGGCGATGGGTTTTCCCCTCCATGAAATGGGTTCTCCCCTCCATGAAATGGATTCTCCCCTCCTCCAAATGGATTCTTCGGTTCCCGAATCGGTTTATTATGTAATGTATTTGTTTTCAATGGATGATGAATCGTGCATCCATCTCCCCCATTCCTAATTCCTAATTCGTAATTCCTAATTAAGAAACCCCTTCCTTCAATCTTTCCGCATTCTCGGCAAGTTGAAGGGCATCAATAAAGTCCTGTATATCGCCATCAACAAAATTAGGGAGATTATGGGTGGATAAACCAATGCGGTGGTCGGTAACACGGCTCTGAGGATAGTTATAGGTACGAATCTTGGCAGAGCGGTCGCCGGTTGAAACCATAGTCTTGCGCTTCTTGGAAGCCTCCTCCATCCTGCGGTTAAACTCGACTTCATATATCCTCGAACGAAGCACCTCCAAAGCCTTATCATAGTTCTTCATCTGCGATTTCTGGTCCTGGCACTGCGCAATTATCCCCGTAGGAATATGCGTGAGCCGCACCGCAGATTTAGTGGTATTCACCGATTGCCCGCCGGGACCGGAAGAACAAAAAACATCCCTGCGAATATCCGATTCCTTGACCTCGACATCATATTCATCAGCCTCCGGCATGACGACCACCGTAGCCGCCGAGGTATGAACTCTGCCCATAGTTTCGGTATCGGGCACGCGCTGCACTCGATGGACACCGGATTCGTATTTCAAGAGCCCGAAAGCCTTATCGCCGATAACTTTAAAGATAATTTCCTTGAATCCGCCTGCTGTGCCATCTGTGAAATCCATTAATTCAATCTTCCAACCTTTGTTTTCACAATAGCGGGTGTACATTCGGTATAAATCTCCTGCAAAGATGCTGGCTTCATCACCGCCTGTACCCGCACGGATTTCCATGATGGCATTTTTACTATCCTCAGGGTCTGCCGGAACGAGCATTTGGCGAATTTCTTCTTCCATTTTATCGCGGGTTGCTATGAGTTCATCCAATTCAGCTTTAGCCATCTCGCGGAATTCTTCGTCCTTCTCATTAGCTAATACTTCTTTTGCGCTGTCAATATTGCTCATCACATTACGGTAAATGTGATATTCATCTACAATGGTTTTCAGTTCTTTATATTCCTTGTTTAATTGGGCATAACGCTTCATATCTTCCATTATATTTGGATTGATGAGCTCTTTTTCTACCTCTTTCCAACGGGTTTCTATTGCTTGTAACTTATCTAACATTTATTAATTATTATTTACTATTTATTAATTAGTGATAGAGGAATTCGCCATGTTCTGATTTTACAGTGACGAACTTTCTGTCTCCTTTTTCCACTCTTCCAATAATTTTTGCATCTACATTAAATGATTTAGAAATGGCTATTATTTCATCAGCAAATTCTTTACCAATATATATCTCCATTCTATGCCCCATATTGAAAACTTTGTACATTTCCTTCCAACTTGTTCCTGATTGTTCCTGAATAAGTTTGAATAATGGAGGTGTTTCAAACATATTGTCTTTGATTACATGGATGTTTTCACCAATGAAATTAAGGACTTTCGTTTGAGCACCGCCGCTGCAATGAATCAAGCCATGAATGTTCTTACGGTGTTTTTCAAAGATGGTTTTGAAGATTGGGGTATATGTTCTTGTTGGAGATAAAACCAATTTGGCTGCATCAATCATTTCGCCATTTATGTTGATTTTGTCTGTCAGATTTAGTTTTCCGTCATATACCAAGTTTGATGGGATCAGGTTATCATAGGTTTCAGGATATTTCTTTCCGACTTCTTTATTGAATACATCGTGTCGGGCTGAGGTTAAGCCATTACTTCCCATTCCCCCGTTATATTCATCCTCATAAGATGCTTTTCCAAAGGAAGATAAGCCAATGATAACATCCCCCTCCTGAATTAATTCATTAGTTATTACATTTTCTCGCTTCATTCGGCAGAAGACTGTTGAATCAACTATTATTGTGCGGACTAAATCACCAACATCGGCAGTTTCACCACCTGTTGAATGAATGTTAATTCCATTACTTCTTAACTTCTCAAGAAATTCTTCGGTTCCATTAATTATTGCAGAAAGAACATCTCCTGGAATAAGATTTTTATTTCTTCCAATTGTGGATGAAATCAGAATATGATCAATTGCACCGACACATAATAAGTCATCAATATTCATTACAATTGCATCCTGAGCAATACCTTTCCAAACGGATAAATCTCTGGTTGCTTTCCAATATGCATAAGCTAATGAAGATTTTGTGCCTGCTCCATCAGCGTGCATTATGTTGCAATATTTCTCATCATTACCTGAAATATCATTGATGACTTTGCAAAATGCTTTTGGAAATACTCCTTTATCCAAATTCTTTATAGCATTATGAACATCATCCTTTGATGCTGAAACGCCTCGTTGTATATATTTTTCGGGGTTCATTATTTTTTAATATACTGACTTATTAAATTAATTTTATTGATATATATAAAACAAAAAGCATCCTGTATGGTTAAACAGGATGCTTTAGGTGTTTTAATAGTAGTGCTAATTTTTTGGTTTAGGAGCGAAATCCTGACGCAGGATTTTAAATTCAGTTCTTCTGTTTAACTGGTGAGCAGCTTCCTGTTCATCTTTGTCAGCTATTTTGTTTATAAATTCATCAGAAAGATAATCTCCTTTTTTGAAAGAGAATGTTTTTGCTGGTCCATTATATAAAGTACTTCCATCTGCCGAAATAGTTACTTTCTCGTCCTCTTCTAAAGTTCTTTGAATTGATTTTCCTTGACCAACTGCAGTAAGTCTATCTTTATCTATTCCATGATCTACAAGGTAACTAACAACTGTTTCTGCTCTGCCTTGAGAAAGTTTTTGGTTATATTCCACACCTCCACGAGTATCTGTATTGGCATCAATTTCGATTGTAATTGTTGGATTTTCATCTAAAATTTTAACTAAACTATCTAAAGAAGGTTTCGAGATATCGATAAGGATGGTTTTATCGAATACATATAGAACATTCGGCAATACAATCGGTTTTTTGATGATTGGTTTAAGTTTAAAGTCAAGTACATAGTCTTTTGAAGTTTCTTGACCAACAGTGCTTACCTCACCCTTATCACCAAGATAATCTTTCTTGGTTGCGGTTAATTTATAAGATACATTCGGGTGGAATTGTCCGCTATCAAATTTATAAGCACCTGTTTTATCCGTTAATTGACTAATTGAACTTCCATCGCTACCAACCATTTCAATCTTAACTTCTGGAATTGGGTTTCCATTATCTTTGTTACGAGCTACACCGCGGAGAGTTAAAATAATCGGAGGTAAATTGAAGGAATAAATATCATCACTTCCTTTTCCTCCGTCTCTGTTTGAACTTAAATATCCTCTTTCTGCTCCATCTTCAAAAATGATGGCAAAATCATCAGCAGGAGAATTGATAGGATATTTCATGTTAGTAACATCACCCCATTCATTATTTGCGAAAGTAGCTTTGAAAATATCTAAACCTCCCATACCAAGGTGACCGTCTGAAGAGAAGAATAATACACCGTCATTACGAATATATGGATACATTTCGTTTCCATCAGTGTTGATATTCGGACCTAAATTTACAGGGTCACCCCATGCTTTTTTAGATTTATCATAAGTAGAAACCCAAATATCCAAACCTCCATGACCTCCCGGCATATCTGATGCAAAATATAAATGAGTACCGTCAACTGATAAGCTTGGGTGTCCATAAGTAGCACTGTCATTATTACAGAAAGGCAAAGCAACTGGTTCATCCCAAGTCTGACCTCTTCTTTTTGTTACGTATATTTTTGATCTTAAATCTTTGCCTTTTGCAAAACCCGAACGTGTGAAAAACATTTCTGAATATTTTCTATCAAAACAACAAGCTCCTTCGTTAACAGGTGAATTCACAGGAGCGGGAATAGGTTTTGGAGTACTCCACTTACCCTTTCTATCTAAAGTTGTTTCATATATATCTGTGAATTTATACCCTGTTCCTTCATCAACAGCAGTTCCCAATGATTCTTCTCTGTTAGAAGTAAAAAAAAGCACCCTGTAATCTTTTTTAGCGTAGGCGGCAGCAAAATCAGAGAACTTTGAGTTTATACTAGCCATATTACTAACTGTATATCGGGTAGGTTTTTGAACCCATTTCGCAGCTAATTCACAACTTTGGGCACCTTCCTCTCCTCTTTTATCAGTAGGAGCTGCGGCTTTATACTTGTTAAAAGTAACTGTCGCGTCAGCATATTTACCTGACATTTTTTGAGCCTGAGCAAGATATAAAAGAGCTATCGGATCAGGATAGTTTGCTTTTACAGCCTTATCATACCAAGCAATTTGATTTTTGGTATCGAGAAACATACGATAACATTCCCCTATTTTGAAAAGAATCTCTGCCTTTACAGCTTTATCCTTTTCTTTTGTAAAAGCCTTTTTGTATAAGTCTTTTGCATCAAAATAGTTAGACTTCTCAAATTCAAGATTGGCTTGTTTTAAAATACTTGATTGCCCCATAGCTGCTCCTGCAATGAGAAGCACGACAAAGAAACTTAATAATTTTATTTTCATAGATATTTGTTTAAACAAATTATAATTTAACGTAGGTTACTTTTAATGTTTGCAGAGGCAAAAGAACAAATTATTATTAACAATACAAAATCTAATGCAAAATAATTTTGTTTTTTGCTTAAAAGGCAGTCTTTTTAACTGAAAACGGTAACTCTATTTGATAAATACCAATTCTCTGTATTTTGGTAATGTCCAGAGTTCATCATCTATCATCAACTCAAGTTTATCAACGCTGTTTCTGATGGTCTCAAAATGAGGAACTACTTTATCACAATAAGCAATTGCTTTTGGTCTGGCATGATCTATTGTATTTGCTTTTTTTCTAGCTTCAATCATTGCGTCTACTGTTTTCTTGATAATAGCAATATGCAATGAAATGTCCTTTAACATATCAATCTGAGTGTTATAACTGATTTTATCCAAACCTATATTCTTCATGCCACCAACATTGTTGAGAATGATATTCTGATATTTTATTGCTGTTGGGATAATATGGTTTATTGCCAAATCTCCCAGCATTCTTGATTCTATCTGGATTTTTTTCATATAGGTTTCCAATAAAATCTCATGACGGGCATCTAATTCCCTTTCAGTGAAAACATTATTTCTGACAAATAACTCTTTGGATTTCTTTGATAGATAATTATCCAATGCCAAGGGAGTTGTTTTTATATTTGATAAACCTCTTTTTGCAGCTTCCTTAACCCATTCGTCACTATACCCATTGCCTTCAAAACGAATTTTTTTAGATGATTCAATATAAGAGCGGAGAACCCTGAGAATAGCTTCATCCTTTTTTAAGTTTTTTGCAACCAATGCATCAACCTCAGAGGAGAACTTCTTCAATTGATCTGCGACAATAGTATTTAGAACAACCATTGCGGATGAGCAATTTGCTGATGAACCAACGGCCCTGAATTCAAACTTATTTCCTGTAAAAGCAAATGGTGACGTCCGGTTTCTATCAGTATTATCCAATAATATCTCAGGAATCTTACCAATATTGAGTTTTAAATCTGTTTTCTGTTCGGTAGTCATTTTATCTTTTGTCACCTTCTGTTCTATTTCATTCAATATTTTAGTCATCTGTGAACCAAGGAAGATGGACATGATTGCTGGTGGTGCTTCATTTGCCCCCAATCTATGGTCATTACCAGCTGATGCAATACTTGCTCTTAATAAATCAGCATGATCATGAACTGCTTTAATTGTATTTACAAAGAAGGTTAAAAACTGAAGATTAGTCTTAGGGGTTTTCCCAGGAGATAATAAGTTTTTACCTGTATTAGTGCCTAATGACCAGTTATTGTGTTTCCCCGACCCGTTGATTCCTGCATAAGGTTTTTCATGAAGCAATACTTTAAAACTATGGCGACGGGCAACTTTATCCATCAAATCCATTAATAACTGATTATGGTCAACTGCTAAGTTTATTTCTTCAAATACAGGAGCACACTCAAACTGACTTGGTGCAACTTCATTATGCCTTGTTTTTAATGGGATACCTAATTTAAATGCTTCTATTTCGAAATCAACCATAAATGAATAAACTCTTTCAGGGATACTTCCAAAATAATGATCTTCCAACTGTTGTCCTTTTGCAGGTTCATGTCCAAATAAGGTTCTGCCGGTCATAACTAAATCAGGGCGGGCACTGAATAATGCTGAATCAACTAAAAAGTACTCTTGCTCTATTCCGAGTGTTGCATTTACTCTTGTTACATTCTTATCAAAGTACTGACAAACTGGAACTGCTGCTTCATTAAGTGCATGTAATGCTTTTAATAATGGTGCTTTATAATCCAAGGTTTCTCCTGTGTAAGAAACAAATATTGTAGGAATACATAATGTTTTTCCTGCTGCGCTTTCCATGATGAATGCCGGAGAACTTGGGTCCCAGGCAGTATATCCTCTTGCTTCAAAAGTATTACGGATTCCTCCTGATGGGAAACTTGAAGCATCAGGCTCCTGTTGCACTAATGCACTGCTCGAAAAGTTTTCTATTGCTTTGCCGCTATCAGTTAATTCGAAGAACGAATCATGTTTCTCTGCGGTGCTTCCGGTTAAAGGTTGAAACCAATGGGTATAATGGGTAGCGCCTTTGCTTGTTGCCCAAGTTTTCATTGCCGATGCAACTTGTTCGGCAACTTTACGGTCAATTTGCTGTCCGCTTTCAACTGCAACCATTACACTATTAAAAGGTTCTTTGGAGAGGAACTTCTGCATTGTGTCTTTATCAAACACATTGGTGCCGAAGTAATCGGAAACATTGTTTCCGGGTGCTGTTACCTTTACCGCAGGGCGGTTTAACATAACTTCGAGAGCTTTAAATCTTATTGTTGACATTTGATTATATATTAATTATTATTTATGGCGGCAAAACTATATTTTATTTTGCTCCAATCTCATAAAAACAATAAATAT
>Ga0206936_1275_pt3 | contig 10390 bp, 6 predicted proteins | sample Alteio_BWOrgHeat_14_FD_152922 | JGI IMG/M metagenome (GOLD analysis project Ga0206936, IMG submission 152922) | Enriched cells from forest soil in Barre Woods Harvard Forest LTER site, Petersham, Massachusetts, United States -... | ecosystem: Environmental > Terrestrial > Soil > Temperate forest > O... | reverse complement strand
GAAACCTTCAATCAATACAAAAATATAATCATTATAAATACTATGATAATTATTCATGGCACAAAGGTACGCTATTTAATTCCAACTCCCCTGAAATCTATTAAAAATAAAAGGGGTTTGAATTTAGGTTGGATAATTATGTAAATAAAACATTCTAAGATTGTCTTCGATTTTTATGTTGTTTTTATTTGATGAAATAAAAAAAATAAAAGGAGTCAGTATTATGGACTTAAAACACTGCATAAAAAAACTGACATCAAAACGACTGTAATTTCAGCGAAAAAATTTACTCAATAAAAATAATATAATGCATATAATCCGCATCATTTTTAATTTATTAAAAAGTAAAACATCTTTATACTGATAAATTTTAATTATAGTCCTTATAAATGGTATGACGAACCGTTTTTTGATAATGACGAACCGTTTTACGATAATGATGAACCGATTTACGATAATGATGAACCGATTTATGATAATGATGAACCGATTTATGATAATGATGAACCGATTTATGATAATGATGAACCGATTTATGATAATGACGAACCGATTTATGATAATGACGAACCGATTTATGATAATGACGAACCGATTTATGATAATAACGAACCGATTTATGATAATAACGAACCGTTTTATGATAATAACGAACCGTTTTATGATAATGACGAACCGTTTTATCATCGTGACGAACCGTTTTATAACATCACTCGTTTTTCGTGTTTTCGACGGTTTTTGCCTCAATAAGTGCCACTTTTGTTCAATTTTGATTGAATCAGGAGGTTTTATTTTCCTTAAAAACCATCAAAACATCAAAAAATGACACGTCGGGACTTGATTACTCCTCGCCAAAAAGGGGTAAAATTGGGTTAAAATCATGTTTTAGAGTTAAGATAATGATACTAAAATGGTTTTGGAAGGATAGAAAAGGGGCTTTTTTCATAATCCGGATAGAATTCACTCCTTTCGGAGTTTTAAACGTTTATTATATTTCTTTATGTAACTTTGCAATAGAACATGCACCATAAAAGAATCTATTATATAGTCAACGGCATCAGCATCTACAGGATAATTGCGGCTGTGTTTTTGGTTTATTTTATCCTTGTAAAAGATGTTAACTGGTTCAAATGGTTGCTAGCTATCAGCTTCTTTACCGATATGATAGATGGATACATGGCGCGCAAATATGAGGTAACCAGCATTATAGGTTCGCGCCTTGATTCTATTGGCGATGATATGACGATTGCTGCTGCCATGGTGGGATTGATACTGCTGAAAACAGATTTCATCAGGCAGGAAAGAGTGTTGCTTTTTTCTCTCTTCGGATTATATGTCGTGCAGAATGCCGTTGCATTAATTAAATATCGGAAAACAACTGCCTTCCATACTTATTCGGCAAAGGCAGGGGCATTGTTTCAAGGGTTGTTTTTAATCCTGGTATTCTTTCTCGACTCTCCTCCGATGATTTTATTTTATACAGCGTTGATAATTACTGCCATTAATCTTATTGAAGAAACTATAATGATAATCCTTTTACCGCATTGGAAAACAGATGTGAAAGGATTATTCTGGATGAATGAAAAAGAAAAGAATAGTTAAACTATTGTGCCATTGCAGTTTTTTTATTAGTATATTTGCCATCTAAATAAAATAACATGAAACAAAAATTCTACACTCAACAAAATTCAAAAAAGATAAATTCTTTCTTCTCACTGATGAAGTTTATGGTAGTTGTTCTATTCTTTATAACAACAAATTCATTCGCACAATTAGTTAATGAAAACTTTGAGGGCAATACCTTCCCTCCTACCGGCTGGGCTCAATCTACCAATACAGCTTATCCCTGGTCGCTTTCCACTGCAGCAAGCGGTTATGGAATCGGAAGTCAATCAGCAATGATGAACTTTTATGCTTTAACTTCGGGCAATGAAACCCTTAATACGCTTGTTTTCAGTGCCGCTCCGGCAGGTAGTGTACTCAGGTTTGATGAAGCTTATGCTGCTTATACTTCAGGTGGTTATTATGATAGCCTTCAGATATTAACTTCTTCGGATGGAGGAATTACTTTTATTCCTTTAATTATTTTGCATGGTGGAGATACAGGTGTTCTGAATACAGGAGGCATTGTAGGAACGCCTTTTACTCCTGCTGCTAATCAATGGCAAACCTTTTTGATTGCAATTCCTACCGGTACTAATATGATTCAATATATGGGCATGAGTGCTTTTGGAAACAATTTGTATATAGATAATGTTGTTGTAGAAATTCCATGCAGCGGCACACCAGTGGCAGGAACTGCAGTTTCATCAGCTACAAATATATGTTCGGGTAATAGTTTTACTTTATCTTTATCGGGTGCAGAGCTTACTGCAGGACTTACGTATCAATGGCAATCATCAACAGACAATATTAATTTTACAAATATAAGTGGTGCTACGACTGCAAACTATACAACTTCAACAACAACGAATACCTACTATCAATGTGTTGTAACGTGCACAAACAGTGGCATGAGTGCAACATCTTCAAGTGTTGAAGTAATGATTTTTACTGCATCTATTCCCTTTACTGAAGATTTTGAATCAGGAGTTTTTCCACCAAACTGTTGGTCGGAGACTCATAACTCTGTTACGCCTTGGATTCTGAATAATACTGTCAGCGCTTATGGTGTGGGAAGTAAATGTGCTATGATAGACCTTTTTCATTTCACCAGTGGGAATGAGGTATTGACAACCTTCCGCTTTGCACCGACAATAACCGGATACATGGTGAAATTTGATGAGGCTTATGCTTCAAGAAACAATGCAGATGACCAGCTACAGATATTATATTCTACTGATTTCGGATTAACTTATAATCAATTAGTATTGTTAGCTGGTGGTGATAGTGGTCCATTAAATACCGGAGGCGATGTTTCAACAACATTTGTTCCAACAGGTGCTCAATGGAAAACGATGAGTTATGCATTGCCAGTGGGAACAAACATGCTGCAGTTTAAAGCGATAAGTGCTAATGGAAATGAATTATATCTTGATAATATTTCTGTTGAACTTGGTTGCAGCAGCACCCCAACTGCGGGGACAACGGTTTCAACAACTAATAACACCTGTGTTGGATTTAACTTTACCTTGTCTTTATCAGGTGCTACAGATGCCCCCGGAATTACTTATCAATGGCAATCATCACCAAATAATATTGTTTATACAAATGTTGCAGGAGCGATTAATCCAACATTAATAACCTCTGAAAATGCACCTACTTATTATCAATGTATTGTTACCTGCACTAATAGCGGGATGTCTGCAACATCAACACCTGTATTAGTAAATGTCAATATTTCAGGTTTGCCATTCACAGAAACTTTTGAGGGAGCTACCTTCCCTCCTACTTGCTGGTCTGAATCTTTTAACACTGCCTTCCCCTGGTCACTTTCAACAACTGCAAGTGCTTACGGGGCAGGAACTCATTCAGCTGTTATGAACTTTTTTAATATCACAACAGGCAATGAAGTTTTAAATACTTTATTATTCACTCCTTCAACAGCAGGATATGCTTTGCAGTTTGATGAGGCGTATGCGGCTGACAGTAATACTATTAATCAATTGCAGATATCCACTTCTTCTGATGGAGGGTTAACTTATTCCCAGCTTGTTCTTTTAAACGGAGGCGATGCAGGTCCGCTTAATACTGGTGGAGATATTACAAGTAGCGCATTTAGCCCTAATGCAAATCAATGGAAAAGATTTACTTATGCAATCCCTATAGGGACAAATATGATTCAATTTAAAGGTATCAGTAATGGTAAAGGTAATGACCTTTATATAGATAATGTTAGTGTTCTGATACCTGTTGCATGCAATGGTACTCCGGTAGCAGGAACAACGGTGTCTTCTTTTAATCCTGTTGCTATCAATCAGAATTTTTTCCTTTCTCTTTCAGGAGCAGACAGTACATTAGGTTTGAGTTATCAATGGCAGTCATCACCTGATAATATTGTTTATACAAATATTGTGGGCGCCACTAATGCAACGTTGACAATCTCAGAAACTGTTTCTACATGGTATCGCTGCATCGTAACTTGTTCCAATAGCGGAATGCAAGCTTATTCAATACCAATACAGGTAAATATATCTTTGTGGACAGCTATGGTAAATCAAGCTCCTGATCCTAACGGAGGCGGTATGCTTTTGCTTTCCGATGGAACTGTAATATGTAAGACTTCTTCTGGTGGAAATGATGGTATTGGAAATATTTACGACAGACTCACTCCTGATAGCACAGGTAGTTATGTTCATGGAACATGGTCGCAGCTTGCACCCATGAATTACACTCGTCTTTATTTTTCATCGCAGTTGTTGAAAGATGGAAGAGTGTATGTTGCCGGTGGAGAGTATGGTTCAGGACAGGCACAAGGTGAAATATGGGATCCATTAACAAATGTCTGGACAGTTACTCCAAGCACAGGTTACGGTTATGTTGATGCTAATTCACAACTGCTGCCAAATGGACATGTATTACAGTCATGCGAATGGAGCAATATTACTTTCGATTATGATCCTATTGCAAACACCTACACCAATCCTCAATCAACATTAGGAACCGTTGATGAATCGGCATGGATTAAACAAAAAGACAGTTCTATTCTTTTTGTGTTGATGGATACTTATACTTCAGTAAGATATATTCCTTCGCAGGGAAACTGGATAACCGATGCAACTGTTCCGGTGATGTTATATGATGGTCTTTCAGAAACCGGTCCCGGCTTCTTATTACCTGATGGACGAACATTCTATCTTGGAGGTTCCGGGCAAACTGCTTATTATACTCCTTCAGGAAACACAAGCCCGGGAAGCTGGACTACAGGTCCTGTTGTTCCTAATGGACTCGGAGCTTCTGATGCCGCCGGTTCTCAGATGGTGGATGGAAAAATACTTTGCTGCTTTAATGCTGCAGGTACTTTTAATTCTCCAACATATTACTTTATATTTGATTATCTGACTAATACCTTCAGCCCTATATCAGCTCCTAATGGAGCTCCATCAGCCAACGAGCCTTGCTATTATTCAGGTATGCTGAACCTTCCTGATGGTACAACCATGTATGCTGATCAAGGACAAACCCAGTATTATGTTTATGCCCCGGGAGGACTTCCTCTTCCACAGGCAAAGCCAACAATAGGTCAGGTTTTTCAAACTACTTGTGATTCATTCAGCATTACAGGAACGTTATTCAATGGTATCAATGAAGGTTCGGGATATGGAGATGACTGGCAAATGGCTACCAATTATCCCATCATCAGATTAAAATCAACAACTACTGGTAACGTTTATTATGCAAAGACATTTAACTGGAATCTAAGTGCAGTTGCAACAGGAACTTATTCTGATACAACGCAATTCACCATTCCATCAAATCTGCCTCTGTCAACCTATTGGTTATGGGTAACTGCTAATGGTGTAGCATCTGATTCTGTTCTGTTTACGCCGTTCCCTTTATTAAGCAGTTCCTTAACTCCGCCTGCAATCTGTAGTGGCGATACGTTTAATTATACACCTGTGAGCATCAATAACAGCGCAACATTTACATGGACAAGAGCAGCAGTCGCCGGAATAAGTAATGCAGCAATTACCACTCCTCAAACATCTAATCCTCATGAAGCTTTATTCGATACAACTACAAGCCCGGTGAGTGTAGTTTACACTTATGCAATTACAGCAAATGGTTGTACCATTTATCAGAATGTAACAGTGGTTGTTAATCCCACTCCTATTGTTACAATCACAGGAACAACAGTTCTTTGTGCCGGAGACAGTACCACATTAACAGCAACAGGTGGTCCTTCTTATTTATGGAGTACAGGAAGCACCAATGCCTCTATAACTGTTACTCCGGTTGATTCAGAAGTTTATACTGTAACTGTTACAAATACTTATGGATGCCCTGCTTCTGCATCGCAAATGATTATTGTTCATCAAAATCCAGTGCCTATTATCACACCAAGCGGACCAACTGCTTTCTGCGAAGGAGATAGCGTTTCATTGATTTGCGATGTTCATCCGTCTTATAATTGGAGCACCGGTTCCACATCCGATTTTATAGAAGTGACTGCATCCGGCACTTATAGTGTTACGGTTTCAAATGTATTTGGATGCACAGGTTCTTCCTCTTATACGGTTACTGTTTATCCGCTGCCTGCTGTTCCAACCATCACCATTCATGGCGATACATTACATTCAAGTTCACCAACAGGAAATCAATGGTATCTTAATAATGTGATTATCGGAGGCGCTACAAATCAGGATTATATCGTTACTCAAAATGGAAGCTATACCGTTATAGTTACCGATACTCATGGATGTTCAGCATCATCAACAGTTACTAGAACTTCGGTTGGCATTAATGAAATTCAAGCTCAATTATCATCTGTAGCTATCTATCCGAATCCAAATGATGGTAACTTTACCATAAGTCAATTAGGAATTAGGAATTACGAATTAGGAATTTTTGATGTTATGGGAAGAGAAGTTTATCACCAGGCAATCATCAATCAACAATCATCAATCATAAATATTTCCCAATTGAGTAACGGAATTTATTTCTGGGAAGTTATCTCCGACAAAGAAGTTCTGGCAAAAGGAAAGATTGCTTTGCAGAAGTAATTTATATCAACATATCGCAATAAGTTTCTTTTTTAATTAAAGGTCGAAATCAGGTTTCGTTCGATTTTCTCTGTTTTTAACTAAAATTTAGCTGCATTAATCATCATTTAATGTATTTTTGTTGCAAAAACAACAATGCTGAGAGTTGAAGCTTCAACCAAGAGAGTTGAGGCTTCAACCATGAGAGGTGAAGCTTCAACCATGAGAGTTGAAGCTTCAACCATGAGAGGTGAAGCTTCAACCATGAGAGGTGAGTCTTCAACCAAGAGAGTTGAAGCTTCAACCATGAGAGGTGAAGCTTCAACACTGAGAGTTGAGTCTTCAACCAAGAGAGTTGAGTCTTCAACCATGAGAGGTGAAGCTTCAACACTGAGAGTCGAGTCTTCAACCTTGAGAGTTGAAATTTGAATTATATCTTCAATTATTAATTAAAGAGCAAACAATAGAAAAGGATAATACTTTTTGAAAATAAATTACTTGAACTTCAAAGAGTGAAAAGGCTTTTCCATTAATCTTCCAATATCATCCTTATTGTCAGATACGTAGAAAAAGTAAGCATCTCCGACAAAATCTTTATGAATTGTTACAGCAATACAATATTTATAAGTATTACCTCCAAATTCAGGTCCGAGATTAACAAATGCAGTTGCACCCCAATCAGCATTGAATTCGTGTCTTACCGCAGTTGAATCGAAATAGGTTATATTCGGAAGATTGCCGGTTTCCGAGCCGCCAATACCAATATTCAGTAATGTGGTTTGAAAAAGAGGCTGACTCCAATTATTGGGATGAATCATCATTTCATTTTTCTTTTTTTTGGTTTCATCATATTCATTTAGCCTGACATCCATTGGTCGGATTGCATATCTAACTTCAAAATTCTTGTCTTTCAATTTCAAAGCGTATTCATAATTCATTTGCCTGTTTTCAATACATTTTGTTTCAACCATTCCTTCTGTTCTGATGAAAGTTATTTTTGCACGAGTAAGAAGTTCGGAAAAGTCTTTTGGTAATTTATCGGACTTAAATGATAATAAGAAAAGCAGGGCGAATCCAGAAACAATAAATTTCATCTTATACATCGCACAAGATTTATTAGCAATAATATGATTAATTACCTAATACCCAAACACATCACTCAACTCAAGATAAGTTACCTTACCATATTTCTCAAGGGTTTTGGTATCCAGTTTATTTTTATCTCCGAGAACCATGATGGTGTATTTATCTCCTTTTACATATCTCTTTTGAAACGCTTCAACATCATTCAGCGTCATGGATGGAACTTTCTGATAAACATCCTGCCTAATATCATAATCCAGACCTAATTTCTGAGCACGTTCATAATTGAATAACACCTGTGCTTTGGTAATACGTTCCGTTTGTATCTTCTTGATAACAGCATCTTTAGATGAGTTAAACATCACAGGAGATTCAGGCATTGCGGTTAGCAGAGCAATCATTCCAACCATTGCTTCCGGAAGTTTATCAGCCTGAGTACCGATATAAGCCATGTTATAATGTGCCTTCTCCTTTTTAGTGGGAGTTTGGAAAGAAGAGAACACAGAATATGCCAATGCCTTTGATTCGCGCATGTCCTGGAATACAATGGACGACATCCCTCCACCAAAATACTCATTATATGCACTGATGGAAGGCGCATTGTCCTTATTATATTGCTCTCCTTTTGAAAGCATGATAATCTCCGCCTGTTTCATATCGTAATTGATAACATAAACACGATTTGAATCGGTAGCAAGCTGAGCATATTTAACAGCAGGCGGAATAGTTTTGAACTTAGCAGGAACTTTGTGATAGCTATTAAGAACCAATGTCAACGCACCCTCATCAATAGGTCCGTAATAAAGAATATGGTGAGGATAGGAGGTAATATCCTTAATGATACCTGTTAATTCTTCTGGTTTTATTTTCTTCAATTGCTCTTCAGAAAGTATATCGGTGAAAGAAGATTTCTTGCCATAGATACCATAGTTATACATGCCACTCCATAGAATTTGATTCTTGTTCATTTTGGCATCAGTACGAGCTTTCAGAATATCTTTTACCTGGTTATCCAACGCATCATTATTTGGTTGTGCATCCGCCAAAAGGCTTTCAAAGAGTTCCACAGCAGGAGCAAAGTTATCTGTCAACCCACTTAGGCTTACCCATATCTGATCATCACTTGCAAAAACAGAAAACGAACAACCGAGTTTATAAAACTGTTGCTGGATAGCTGCCGGAGTATATTTTGAAGTGCCGAGATACGAAAGATAATTGAGCGCCATTTCCAGTCTCTTATCATTATCTTTTCCCATATCAACCAAATAATAAAGATCGAAAAGATTGTTTTCTGTATTGGCTTTATAGTTAACAGAAATACCACTCTTTAATTTCAAATGAACAATGTCTTTTGTGTAATCAATAAACACAGGTTGAATATCAGGAGCCTTGGTATCAATAATGTTTTGAACGAAAGGAGATTTATCCTCTCTGTTCACCGCAACAGGAGTAATGGCAGGCTTATCAACCTTTATCACATGCTTGTCTTCGCCGGTTCTTTTATTCACAATTACATAATTATTTCCATAATTCTTGTTGGCAAAATCAATTATCTCTTGTTTGGTAATCTTTGACAGACGATCAATCTTTCCAATCTGATCTTTCCAATCCAATCCTAACACTGCAGTTTCTACAAAAGCATTTGCACGCCCTCTGTTTGCTTCATAAGATTTAGTCTGTTGCAATTTCATATCCGTGATAACCGCAGTTAATAAATCATCAGGGAAATCACCCTTCTTTAGTTTATCAATCTCAGCCAATAATAAATCTTTTAATTGATCTAATGTCTGTCCTTCCTTTGGATCAGCGTTAAGAATATGAGCAGAGTAATCCTTAAATATCAATGTAGAAGAACCGGCATTTAATACTTTTTGTTTTTGGTTTAAATCAAGGTCAATCAGACCTGCTGTTCCATTACTTAATATCTTATCTATTACTGTAATCATATCGGCATCATGAGTTGCTGCACCACCAAATCGATAAGCAAGCATCATTGTTTCAGCTTCCGGTCCGTAAACTACTTTCACAACAGGAACAGTTATTGGGTTCTCAACAGGAGGATTGAATGGAGGAACTTCTTTGCGGGGAAGAGCACCAAATTTAGCATCAATCATTTTAATTGTTTCATCTGGATCGAAATCACCGGAGAGACAAATTGCAATATTATTCGGAACATAATACTTAGCGAGATATTCTTTTATTCTTTTGATGGAAGGGTTTTTCAAATGCTCTATTGTTCCTATGGTTGTTTGAGTTCCATAAGAATGTTTTTGCCAGAGACCTGACATCAATGCTTCGAATTCTTTACTTCCATCGTTATCAAGTCCACGATTCTTCTCTTCATATACAGCTTCTAATTCTGTGTGGAATAAACGCATAACAGGATTTCTGAATCTTTCTGATTCAATAGTTAACCACTTCTCCAGTTGATTGGATGGAATATCATTAACATACACTGTTTGCTCTACCCAGGTATATGCATTGGTTCCCTTAGCACCTATTGCCGACATCATTTTATCATATTCATTGGCAATAGCATACTTAGCGGCAACTCCCGAAACACTATCTATCTGATGATAAATCATTCTTCTTTCCGCAGTATCTGTTGTGAAAGTAGTTTACGGACCGGAAGCTGAAACAATGATGCTTGCTTATCGATTTGGTGG
>Ga0206936_1293_pt1 | contig 10525 bp, 12 predicted proteins | sample Alteio_BWOrgHeat_14_FD_152922 | JGI IMG/M metagenome (GOLD analysis project Ga0206936, IMG submission 152922) | Enriched cells from forest soil in Barre Woods Harvard Forest LTER site, Petersham, Massachusetts, United States -... | ecosystem: Environmental > Terrestrial > Soil > Temperate forest >... | reverse complement strand
GAAGGAAAATCATACAAAACATATTCTTTAAAAACATCTGAACTTCATCCTGATGCCAATGTTCCTTGTAATGATGAAAAGATAGAAAATGAATTGAGAACTTCTGCTGAAAGGATTTTTAAAGGTTTTAATGGAGTAGGATATGCCCGCATAGACTTCAGAATGGATGAAGAAAACGGAAATTTATATTTCCTTGAGATTAATTTTACTTCCTCGGTATTTTACACCAATGGATATGAAGGATCTGTGGATTATATTTTGTTGTATGATGGATGCGGGCAAAAAGCTTTTTTAGAACATATCATTTCAGAAGGCATCGAAAGATATAAGCGGAAACAAAAGAAATACATTGTAAAAGGAAATGCTATTGCCGGTTATGGAATATTTGCAAGTAAAGATATTGCAACCGGTGAATTAATTTTTAAAGGAGAAGAAAAAGCTCAGCGGATTGTAACTAAAAGCTATGTGGAAAAAAATTGGAATGCAGAAGAAATGGAAAACTTTAAACATTACGCCTATCCTATCGGCAATGATGTTTATATATTATGGGATGAAAATCCTGCTGAATGGGCACCTCAAAATCATAGTTGCAAACCTAATACCGCCTTCAAAGGATTAAATGTATATTCCATTAAAAATATTAAGAAAGGCGAGGAACTTACTTTAGACTATGCAACAATTATTGATGAAAACATGGAAGCATTTAATTGTAATTGTGGTGCAGAAAACTGCAAGGGAATAATTAAAGGCGCTAATAAATAAGGTTTGTATTGAAATGAATCAATTTCATTATTGAAACCTGTCTTACCACAATTTATAAAATATTCAAAGATTGTTAGCTGTTAGTTATTAACTGTTCACTTACAAAGTACATATCCACCTCCCCCTTATTCTTCGCCTGAATCTTCCCGCGGTAAGTACAAGTAAAATCATTCTTCACCAATTCAAAAGTAGAGCCGGAGATATTTACCTTCCCTGCCTCTCCACTACTCTCCATGCGTGATGCAAGATTAACTGTATCTCCCCATATATCATAAGCAAACTTTTTTATTCCAACTATTCCCGCAACTACAGGACCTGTGTGGATACCTATTCTTATCTCAAATATTTCTTTGCCTTCTTTCAATCTTTGTTGTTTATGTTCTTCCATGAATTTATTAATCTCAATGGCTGCTTTTACAATATCCTTTGCATGTGTTTTGTTCTCAACTGGCAATCCACCTGCAGCCATATAAGCATCCCCAATTGTTTTTATCTTTTCAATTCCATATTTATGAATGATGTTATCAAAGGCTGAGAAACAATAGTTAATCTCTCCAACCAATTCTTTTGCTGAAAGCTTCTCGGCAATTAAAGTAAAGCCTTTAAAATCGGTGAACATTACTGTTACATCATCAAACATCTTTGCTTCGGCAGAACCTTTTTCTTTCAATTCTTCAGCTACTTCTTCGGGAAGAATGTTTAACAATAACTCATCACTTCTCTTTTTTCCATTCCTGATATTGTTTCGTTGTCGGAAGACAACAATTGAAAACAACAACACAATAGCAAGTCCTGCAATATATTCTTCTATCAATAATTCATCATATTCCTTTAATAAAGATTCAACTTTTGTTTCTAATTCTTTAAGATTATTAACCTTGGAGTATTCATCAATACCTAAACTATCACCTGCTTTTGAAGGCTTTACAAATAATGGAAAATTAAGTGATTCATTGATATTATTCAGATCAACTATATCTCTGACAAGAACATACCCGGGGGTTGAAACACCTGCACAATATGCAACATATTTCATTAATTCTTTAGGAGGATCATACAAAAGTGAAGTAGGACCGGTGAAAGGGAGGTTCAGCAATTCAAGTGAATAAATTACATCAATTGAAGGAACTTCCCATTCCAGGTACCCCTCGCAAAGGTTCACAAAAACATCATATCCCTTATGTTGCAATTCTTTTAATTGCTTATAGGTAGTCAGTTTATTTAAAAACACAGTATCTACTTCTGCATCCGGTAATAAAATCGATAAATCCCTTGGAGGGTCATAATACTGGTAATCAACTTTGCTGGTGCTGTAATCAGGAAGTAATACACAAATCCGCATCTAGTCTTCGATTGAAAAGATTGTTAATCCTTTATTGTTGTTATTTAAAATCCGAGCAATCAATTGTGTAAAGCTAATATCCGCAAACTTCAATATCACAGCGCAACTTGTAAAATCTTCGTTGGTTCCGATGCTACATTGAGAATTCACTTCAAGTACATATAACTTACCACTTTCCTTATCCATCCTTATATCTACTCTCGCATACCCGGTGCCATTCACCGCAGCAAAGGCATCCCAGGCAATATCTTTTATTGCTTTATGAAACTTAATATCAGGGATTATTGTATCATAAAAGTGAGCATTATCCGGCATGGGTGGTTCTTCTTCATGAATTTTCCAGTGCCTGTCGAAAGACAAAATCTGTTCTAACTCAGGAAGGCTTTTATGGAAAACTCTTTCCACAGGTGGAAAAATATATGCGGACTCTTTATTTTTATAGTTGCCAACTAAAAAAACAGTAAACTCCAATCCGGCAACAAAAGATTCAGCAACAATTCCTCCTGATGTCAAATGCCATCCCCTGTATCCTTCAAACATCTTTATAAGTTGTTTGTCGAGATCAGATTTGTTTGCTATTACATTGTTAATTCCAACTCCCATACTACCGGCAGAAATTGCAGGCTTGATAATGATAGGAATCCCAAGTTCATCAAAAATAGAATCATTATTATCTTCAATTTTATAGATGGCTTTCCATTTTGGAGTTGATACTTTAGCTGCATCAAAAGCTTTCTTCATGGTTATTTTTGATGTAGTCAAATTATAAAAACAGGCATCGGAACCTGTGTAAACCAAATTCTTTTCTTCAAGGTATTCAATGACAGAAACTCCCGGTGTTCCATTTACTTCATCACCATCACAAAGGTTTAAAACAACAGGGAAAGCATTCCCTTCAATCTTTGTAGCTGCTATGCCATCAATAACTTTCTTATAATCATTAACAGTTACATTTTGCCATTTCCAATCAATTCCAAGCTCCTTGAATACAGGATTATATTCCGCAATGCTTTGCGTAAAGTCATAGTATGAATCAATGTTTGAATCACCCGTTTCAATGAATGGTGCAAGAATCCAAATAAATAATTGATCAGGTTTTAGATCAGGATTTAAAGTTACCGTCATTTAAGGATATTAATCTTGTTTCAGAAACAATTGCTGTTTTATAAAGTCGGTAAATATATGCTTTTCAATAGTTTCCTTTGTTAAGAACTTTGCATCTTGAATCAGCTTCAAACAATCTTGTGCTCCGCAGTTGCATATAAAAGACTGTGCCATTTCCCACTCCGATGATGGATAGAAGAACCGCAGTTCATCACCCACTTCAATCTTTTTGATACAAACAAGTTTCATTGATTTTGTATTAAAAAACACATTAGGTTCGCAACTATGATTTACATACTGCAAAAATTGGGGCACAAGAGTTATATGCTCATTCTTCCCGATTTGAACTGTGAGATAATTCGGCTCCGACAGCATTTCCCCTGCAGAAAATGAAGTAAGTTCATCTTTTACTTCAAAAGATTTTGTTGCCACAAGAGCATGTTGCTTCGTTTCAATATCAAATACAACATTAGCAAATTTATGAGTGCTGATTAACTGAAGGGTTTTTTCCATATATACAAATTACAAATTTAAAATTTAATTATTAAGATAGGTTCATCTATAACTCCCTTAATAAGGGAATCATTGAATCCTGTTGACAGACAATTGGTTGAATTTACTAGTGATTCGGGCATACCTGTATTCTATAATTACTGTAAAAATGATTTCTTGTCAGTTAAAAATGAAAAGTTTATCATTTAATTATAGAAGGTTATAGTTAATTGTAAGCCCATATTCGGCGTACGAAATTTTTAATTCAGAAGCTCTTGAAATCTTTATTTTATTCATGGATGCAATATTAAATAAAATTATTCATTAACGTTCAATAAATAAGATTTAATATCAAATAAAAATGGCAGAAGTAATTGCTTACATCTGCCATTTTATATTTCACTCCCGATTACTCGGAATCTTTTCCCTCTTCTTAGTTACTCGGCACTGTCCTGGTTTGTGCATCGGCAAAGAAGCCTAAACCTAATTTACCTATTGCAACCATTATAAAACTTATATCATCTTTAGGATTCAAGCCTTCTATCACTATTCTTGTTGTTCCTATTTTCCACTGCCAGGTGAGAGGGTCATAAGTTCCTTTTCCATAAAATACAATATACTTATCAGCATAAGGAATCTTTTTACAACTAACTCCTACACTTCCTCTTCCTTTATTAGTGCTTAAAGTAAATGCTGTTGCTGGAAGTTTAGAATTATATTTTACAGGTGCTCTCTTTGTCTTTATTCCTGTTAAGAAGAACAAAGGCAAATTACCATTACATATTGTAACTATAGAGCCAACAGTTAAAGTAAAATTATCTCTTAACTGTTTAGTGTAGGTTATAAGATTTGTTCTTTGCTCTAAAGTAAGTCTTTTATTTCCTGTCAAAGGACTAAGCAATAAATATATATCCTGGGAAATACTTATATCAGGACTTGCAGTAACAAATTCAGGGACTGCTAATATACGTGTGTATTTATCAGCAAAATAAGTACACAATTGAGCAGGATTCATCTTTGATAATTCCATAGCAGGAATAATAACAGTATAGGGAGGAAGAGGTATCGTTAATAATAATTTACGCTTAGCTATAGTTTCTTTGGTGATTGTTGCAACCTGTTTAACGGTAAGTTTCACATGTTTCTTTTCTTCTTCAGCCTTGGCTTTTGCTAATTTTTCTTCTTTTGTCAAAACAACTGCCATTGCCATAATCATTCCTTTTTTGTAATCATAGTCAGGATTCATTTGTCTTTCAATCGAGTCAACTATTCTTTGTTGCTTTTTTGAAAACACAGTTTCTTTAACATAAGGCAGATGACTACCTTTTGTTTCCTCATCCATTTCATTAAATTTCTTTACAAATTTAAGCAACGCTTTAATTTCATGAGGCGTCAACTCTTTTTCTACTTGTTCCTTTTCAGGAGTGATGATTTCTTTCATAATTTATATTTATTTTTAATTAATTTAATGCTGCAATATTAAATCAATGAATAAAAATGTATATCCACACATGTGGAATAATGAAAAAGGAGAAGAAACTAATTTAAAATTCCAGGTTAGTTTGAGAAGGAGAGGAGGAAGGTTTTTCTTTTTTCTTTGCTGAACGCGATTTAGTATTCTTATTAGTGGCAAAATGTCCATCAATATATTTTTTATCGAAAGCATTATATAAAGGTTTATCATTCTTTATCAAATCCTCATATCTTTCAGCATTCGTCAAAACCTTTTGATCATCATGGTACTTGTTGTCTTTCGCCATTTTAAAATTCATTAACAATCTTACAACTCTTTCAAGACCGGGTTTATCTTTATATAATTTAACGGTATCATCGAAAGTAAAATAGGCAATCTCCGAATCCTCCATGGCTTTGGTGCTGCAATCTGATTCAAGTTGAGTATCAAAACTTGTTTTCTGACATACCAATGGAAACCCCTTACCATACATCATGCCGGTATTATTTTGTTTTCCTTGCGTGTTTGGATATTCTGTAATCATTTTGCCGGATAAAAGAACACCCATTAAAGTACAAACATGATGAATCTTAAATACTATTTCATCCTTATCATAACTACCATATTTTATGGTAGCCAATAAATCCAGTATTTCCTCCTCCGTTAATCCTGAATCATTTAAGTAAAGACGGATATGATTTTCTAATTCCTCCTTGCGAGGATGGGTTAGTAGTTTTTTCATAGTTTTATTTATAAGTGGCGAAGATACGTTTAATTAACTTAGCGGGATGATTTATTGCTTATTCTTTCTTTTATATTCTTCTATTCTTTCTTTCAAATAGTTATTTTTATGCTCTTTTGGTTTATCTACTTTTGAAAAATCAATATCTAAACTTTCTTCCTTTGTCATTGTGCTTTCTTTTGGTTCAAAGACTATTTTATTGCCTTGACCTTTTAATGGTTTTGAATGGTTATTGTCTCCTAAAAATATTTTCTTAGGTATTTCTATTGGAAATGCTGCACAGGTTAATGTATCTCTGTCGAAATGCTTGCAATCATAGCATATTGGTTGGACTATTAGCATGGTAGAATTTATTTGTTTTGTTGATTATTCATCTGCTCCTAATCTTTCAGGATATTCAATTTTTAATTTCTTTGCTATTAATTCAAAGCCTTTTTCATTTTTATACTTTTCAATTTCCTGCCTTAATTCTTTGGTTATATTTACTTTCGCCATTCCTTTTTGTCCTGTTTTATATATTCTTTTAATAAATTCATTTGGAAAGGTATAAATATCTATTGGCTTTAATCCTTCTTTAGTTGCATGTTTACTTTTTCGGTTGTAATATCCTATATTAAGGAATACAACAATAAGGAAATCGAATGAATCAAGGTTTTTCTCTTTTAAGGGAAAGCCCCAACCATGATCGGATTGCATACGGCTTTTTACTTGTATCTTTAATGTTTTACTTTTTATTTTATGATTAGGGTGGATACATATTAAATCATATCCTTCATTATTGGGAGGTGCTTTGTAAGTTAATATGTTTCTTCTTAATAAATAACCCATTGCGAGATGTTCGGCACCAAGTGAAACTGCCGGAAGTAATAATACTTTCTTTTTGGTGGGGGATGGGGAGGTTTGGGGCATTGAAGGGAAGGGTTATAAAATCAATTTATATCTTTGTTCATCTTCACAATATATTGCAAATTTTGCTTTAACTTGTTTAGCCCAAACATTAGTTGCTTCTGGTGCAATGAGATAACCCATATTTAACCAATTTAATTTTGATGTGGAATATATATTGTTAATAAAGTCTAATTTTAGGCTATTATTTTGAACCATTAAATGAAAAATAGCAGTATAACTAGTATGAGGATGTAATTCATAATTATGTCTCTTAAGAGTCTGTTGAAAATAATCGCCTTCTTCATGCATTTCCCATATTCTTTTTAATATTGGTGTCTCTCTTTCAAATTCATCCTTCCATAAACCTCTTAAATTACATTCCCATAATTTTAGATTATTCTCTATAAGTTTTAAAGCTATAGGAACATTATGAGCATCATGAGTTTCTGATGGAGTACAGATTTCAAAATAAAATTCATCGTATTCTATAATCATATTTCTTTTATATATTTTATTGGGAATTTTCTTTCATTTAGATTCAGCGTCTAACTTTTTATTAAACTTAATACCTCTTTTATTTTCCTGTGATATTTTATATGTTAAAAATCCGGCTATTATTGCTTCAAAGATTTGAATCCATAAATACATATGATACTCTGCTTTATCATAACAGAAAATCATTAGAAGAATAAAAATTGCCAAATACCCAACAAAAAGTGTTCTTGAAGTGTAAAAAAAAGTCCCACCATACATAACTTGAAAAGGGGTAACTTTACTTGCCCAACATATAAGGTTTTCATTTAAAAGCGAATTTACTTTAGTTTCAAGACGTTCTATATAAGCCATTTTTGAAGATATGCTTGAATATATTAATGTACTATAAAAGATAACTGCAATTTCAATTTGACTTACAAGAAATGCTAAAACACCTAATTTATACTCATACCAATCTACTTTATTTGAACTAAGGTTTACTATTAATCCAATTATTAATCCAATTGAAGTAATAAATGCAAAAATGAAATTATGAATAGTTTTTGATTCCATAACTAACTCATGTCTTATAGATTGGATTTCACTAATCAAAACAGTTATTTTGGTTTCTTCTTCGTTATTTAAATTATTCATATTTTAAAAGTCTGTTACTAATTGTTTTAAGTTTTGTTAGTGAATCCTCCAATTGTTTAGATATAGATTTACATTCATTTGCTTCAAAATTCCTTTGAAAAATAATTTCTTCATAACTTATATTAGCATTATGTATCTTAACTAAAATTTCATGCAAACCCTTTATTTTTGATGAAAGGTTTGGTAATACAGTTAATAACGGTATAATAAAATTATCAATTTCAAATTTTAAATCACCATTAGGCTTTCTATTTTCTATATAATTCTTCATTATTTCGCCAAATTTTTCAGATATATCTTTACTTATTAAATTCCCCGATTCTGATTGAATTTTAAGTAGATCATGTAATATATCATCTTTTAATTTTCCAAAATTTCTTTTCTTATCAATATCTAATTGAGTTGCATTAGAAACATTATCGAATAATGATGTAATTTTAGTATCAAAAAAATCTAAGGTTGAAAATATTTCACATATTTCTTTTATGCATTCAGAATTATTTTCAAATACTGCGAGATAAGAATGAAAATATTCTTCTTGATTAATTTGATGAACTATCCTTTTAATATCATTAAAAGAATATCTTTTCATTGAAAATATGCCAGATGGGTCTTTTTCAACTTTTGCAGCGTGTTCCTTTATTCCTTTGATTTGATTTTCAACCCTGATGATTATACCCTTAATTAAAACTTGTAAATATTTAATTCTTTCAATCTGTGCTCGCTTTATTTCATCAGTATCTTTTTCTCTTTGTTTTATAAATGACAATTTAATTGACTTCATAACTGAATAATATGAAGCCAATGCAACTATAATTGATCCTGCAATTGCACCAATTAATCCAATCCAAACATCCCATCCAAATGATTTTTCAGGATTATAATTATAAATAATATTATGCCAATAACACATCATATTCTATTCCATCTCCACCTTCCCATTAACCTTCAATTTAATAACCTCCATATTCTCCAAGCCATCGTTATCAACTACTTTGACGGCAGTCTTGTGTTCGCCGGGTTTGAATTTGTGGGTTTGTTTCATATTAATTATTTAAGATTATTTTTTCAATTCCTGTTTTGATTTCTTCTTTAGTTTTATGAGTGTATTCTTTTACTTTTTCTAAAAAATTAAGTGTTGTAATGTCTTTATCATAATAGAGTTCATAAAACTTTTTTAATCCGAGGGTTTCAATTAAATATTGACAAAATGCGGCTGCAAATATATAGGTTGGATTACTATTTTGTGCATTAGAGATTTTTCGGTCATATAAATTGTCAAAATTACATTTTCCAGTTTGGTAACATTCTTTTAATTGGTTCAGTCCTTCTTGATAGGTAGTGAATTGCGAGGGACCACCATATAAGGTCGCAATACCTTCACTAAGAAAAAAGCATGGTGCTCCTTTTCCTAATAATATATGTATAAACTCATGTTGATAAAATACATTCTTAGTTATTGAAACAACAAACTTTTCTTCTGTATCTGTAAATCCTCCTTGTCGTCCATCCCACATAACTATGTTGCAAATAATATTCATTTCATTTTCGCTTGAACACATATAGTAATTAAATGGAGAATCAGGTGGTTTTCTATTTAGGCTTTTGCATAAATCATCCAATTGATTACTTGCTTTTATCATTTGGAGTGTATCAATTATTAATAAAGGTGAAAGATGGAAATAAATATTTTTGGTTTTATATGAAATGAAATTACGGGTTTCATATTCTTTGCAATTATCTAAGTAATATTTTCCATTTATTTTATTAATATAATACTTGTAAACATTGTTGTAATTTGGAATGACATTAATGGTATCGCTATTTGAATATAGGAATAGTTTGAAATATGCCAATGTATCGCTAAGGGTATCTAATTCAACTAACTTAATGCTAAAATGTTGTTTAATCCATGCAGGTGATTTACTTCTCCATATCCAATCTATAAAAGAATTGTAGTTATATTTTGATATGGTTTTATATTTTGGATTCCAATATTCATTACTTATAGTATCCTGATTCATATAATCATTAATAAAAAGATAAAGGTTTTTTATTTTTTGATTTGAAGTATCAATTTTATTTACAATATTTATTTTAACCGTTTTATTCGAGGCATCTATTTTAACAGATTGAGCTGACAAATGGAAATTTATTAAAATCAGCAATAATAATATGATTTTCATTTCTAAAAAATTACTTGAGCCATGCAATATAATGGTCTATTCCTCCGCTCCATCTATCCTGGAAACTGCGGACTTCGCCCGCATCGCCCCAAATGACTTCATAATTGCGGTTGGAGAAAAAGGGCGGGTCGAGATAGATGAGGTCTATACTCTCATTATCTATTGTTTTGAGTATCTCTAAATTGTCGCCGAGAATTAATTGATTTATATTTTCCATTCTATACTATATATAGTGCAAAGCTAAACAATTTTTAATAAGTTAAAGATATTGTAAATTAAAGTTATGAACATAGTTGTTAGAGGAGACAAATAAAAGATTAACCGCAAAGGGCGCAAAGGAAAAATACGCAAAGTTCACAAAGCTTAGTGTTCTTTATAAACTACTATACAAATTTAACATTTCCCGTTATAATAATAACTAAAGAGAT
>Ga0206936_1291_pt1 | contig 10576 bp, 10 predicted proteins | sample Alteio_BWOrgHeat_14_FD_152922 | JGI IMG/M metagenome (GOLD analysis project Ga0206936, IMG submission 152922) | Enriched cells from forest soil in Barre Woods Harvard Forest LTER site, Petersham, Massachusetts, United States -... | ecosystem: Environmental > Terrestrial > Soil > Temperate forest >... | reverse complement strand
TTTTTGGGAGGATATTAAATATTATTCTTACTTTTACCACCGAATTTTTAACAATTTAATCAATAAATAAAATGAAAAACTCTTACCTTAATTTTAAAATTACTTTAATAATTATCCTTTTTGGGATGATAAATCTTATTAGTATCAAGACTTATGGGGTATTGACTGTAAACATAGTTACAATTTCAAATGTTACATGTTATAATGGAAATGACGGACAAGCAGCTGCCCACGCAACGGGTGGAGTTATTCCTTATACTTATTTTTGGTCAATTAATTCAGAAACTACTGATACTGCAACTGGTTTATTTGCAGGCACTTTTACAGTAACAGTTACCGATGCAGTTTTGGCAACAGCAACTGCTACAGTTACAATTAATCAACCAAATCCTTTTATTCCAACAATTTCACCAATTGATACATCAATATGTGCAGGAAGCAGTATAACGTTAACAGCATCTTTAGGAATATCTTATTCGTGGTTCACAGGAGAAACAACTCAGAGTATATCAGCGTCAACATCAGGAAGTTATGGGGTTACAGTAACTAATGGATCAGGTTGTACAGGACAAGCTGTAACTTCAGTAACAGTTAATCCATTGCCAACTCCCACCATCTGGGCAGGTGGTCCAACATCTTTTTGTACAGGAGGAAGTGTTACCCTTACTTGCCAACCTGCGCAAAGTTCCTATTTATGGAGCGATGGAGAAACTACTCAAAGTATTGTTGTTACTACTTCTGGCACATGGACAGTAAGCGTTATCGACCCAAATGGATGTAATGGAACATCTGCGGCAACAACTACAACAGTAAGCGCAGGACCTACTCCAACAATAAATCCAAGCGGAACGGTTACTATTTGTACCAGTCAAAATGTAACATTAACATCTTCTGCAGGTTCATCATATTTATGGAGTACCAATGCAACAACCCAAGCCATTACTGTTAATAGTGCAGGTTCATATACTGTTACTATTACCAACTTTATGGGATGTTCAGGCACTTCGCTTCCTACCGTTGTTAATGTTATAAATACAGCTCCGCCAGCACCGGGTTCAATTACAGGCTCAATAAATGATGTTCAAGGATATTCATATACATATTCAGTTGCCCCTGTTGCAGGTGCAACATCTTATGTCTGGACAATGCCTTCGGGATGGGTTGGGACGTCATCAACTAATTCAATAAACCTTTTTCCCGGAGCTTCGAATGGAAATATTTGTGTTGTTGCAGTAAATAGTTGCGGAAACAGCACTCCTTCCTGCCTTCATGTTAATATTGTGAATTGCAACACTACTTTCATTCTTTATCCTGATACCACTATTCTGCATCATTATTATGTAACGGATACCATTTATGGTCAATCACCTTATCATTATAACTGGAGCTGGGGAGATTTATCACAAAATGATACCATTGCTTATCCAAGTCATACTTATGCCGATTCAGGAGTTTATACAATTTGTCTCACCATTACAGATAACACCGGTTGTCAAAGTACATTCTGTGATTCAAACTATCATATTATGAGAACAATGAATTATATGGTTTATGTGAATGTTATTCCTCACAATACTGTTGGCATCAATCAACCAGAATTAGCAAATACAATCTCGCTTTATCCAAATCCAACGACGGGTAATGTTACTTTAACGTATTCTCAATTATCAACAATTAACTCTCATTTCATTATTACCGATATTACCGGGCGCGAAGTTTATTCCCAGCAACTCAACTATTCAACCCAATCAACTATTAACTTAACTAAACTAAGTAATGGAATCTATTTTTGGAAATTGATTTCAGGGAATAGTATTTCGGATAAGGGGAAGATTGCCGTGATGAAATAATTAAGGTATATAATTCAAATAAAAGGCGTTCAGACAATCTTCGGAGCGCCTTTTTGTTTTTAAATAAATCGATTAGAAGGGTTTATCCTTCTTTTATCCGTAAGTTTGCATCCCTTTACAAATTAACATTAAAAATAAATACAATGCTGAATTTTACAGATATTAAACTAAACAAGATAATCGTCCATCATATTGGAAGCAAAAGCCGAAACGAAGGAATAAAATTCTCTAAACACCTCCTTAATCTTAAAGAAGATATTATCCAAACGATGCTTCTTCAATATTTCCTGAATCCATTCAAGACAGAAGCGCTTTATCATTTTACAGATAATGACAACATTGAAAATAATAACATTTATCGCTTTGCTTCAGAGGTTTTCAATGACCCGAATTGTTTTAACAAAGAAAGTCAGAACATTGCAAAACACTTATATTCGAAATCAGAACATCCTAAAATAAATGGCGGCGAGTTTTATATTGTTTACTTTAAAGATATTGTTGTTGAGGATGAAATTACTGATGCAATAGGTTTGTTTAAATCAGAGAATAAAGATACCTATCTTAAGGTTTATCAAAAGAATGAAGACTTTGAAATTGGCAGTGATGAGGGGATTAATATTAATAAATTAGATAAAGGATGTCTCATCTTTAACACCGATAAAGAAAATGGATACCTTGTGGCAATGGTTGATAATTTTAATAAAACCAATGAAGCCCAATACTGGAAAGATGATTTCCTAAGATTAAAACCTCGTGAAGATAATTTCTTTCATACTCAATCAATGCTCAATGTATGCAAGGATTTTTGTGACCAGGTTTTGATTGATGATGAAGAGTTATCAAAACAAAGTCAGATATTAATTAAAGACCGTTCATTGAAATATTTTGGTGCAAGAGAAAACTTCAATGAGAAAGAATTTGAAGCAGAAGTAATGCAAGAACCAGAGATAATAGAAGCCTTTCAGCATTACAAACAAAAATATTTTGATGATAATAATACAGAGCAGTCGGATGAATTCGAAATCTCTGCAAACGCCCTTAAGTTTGGAAAGAAGAATTTCAAAAGTGTATTAAAACTTGATAAGAACTTTCATGTTTACATCCACGGCAATCCTGAATTGGCTCAGAAAGGATTTGATGATGATAAAAAAATGAATTATTATAAATTGTTTTTCAACGAAGAGGGATAAGGGTTCTGATTATTCTCACTTGGCTTTTAAGCTATTCTTGTGCAAGTCCAAACAACATATAAAGAAATACTAAGAATTTCATTGCCAATAATGATTGGCAGTGTAGCTCAAACTGCCTTAAATATAACAGATACAGCATTTTTAGGAAGGGTCGGTGAAATAGAAATGGACGCTTCCTCAATTGGTGGTGTTCTATACTTTGTATTAGTGATGATTGGAATGGCGCTTGGAATAGGCTCACAAATAATGATTGCCCGCAAATCCGGAGAGAAGAAAGAAAATGAAATAGGAAGTATTTTCGACCAAAGTTTATTGCTTATGATAATTTTCTCCATTCTAATCTTCTTTATTATAGAATATGTATCACCTGTTTTTCTTGGTAATTATTTGAAGTCAAAGGAAGTAATTAATCAAACTAATCTTTTTCTTCATTATCGCGCTTTCGGAATTTTCTTTGTTATGATTGCCGTTGCTTATCGCTCATTTTATGTGGGCATAGCTGAAACACGTATAATCACATATAGTTCATTTGTAATGGCAGGAGTAAATATAATTCTGGATTACTTTCTGATTTTTGGTAAAGGAGGATTTCCAAAAATGGGAATCGAAGGAGCTGCTATTGCTTCTTCGACAGCAGAATTATGTGGTGCTATGTACTATATTTTTTACACTTATTTTAAAAGAGTAAATGTAAGATTTCTACTTTTAAGATTCAATGAATTCAACAAGAAATCAATAGCAAAGATTCTTAATCTATCTGCACCAATAATGTTGCAACATCTTTTTTCAATGGGAGGCTGGTTTATTTTCTTCATGGTTATTGAAAGAATGGGGGAACATGAATTAGCCATATCCACAGTTATCAGAAATACATTAATTGTAATTATGATGCCAATCTGGTCTTATTTCACAGCAACAAATAGTATGGTAAGCAATATAATCGGGCAGGGGAGAAGTGATCATGTTTTTCCATTATTAAAGAAAATAATCAGCTTCAGCATCATTACTATAATTATAATAATTACTGCAACATTACTGTTTCCTGATTTCATTTTAGGTATCAGTACATCGGATATGAATCTTATTCATGATTCTCGCAACTCTTTAATGGTAATTTGTATTGCTTCATTTATGTTTTCTTATTCGAGCATATTATTAAGTGCTGTTTCAGGAACAGGCGCAACAAAAGCAGCGATGATAATCGAATTTTTAACTATTTTTATTTATTTAGGATACTTATATATGGTAGTAACAAAACTCAAGTCAACAGTTGAAGTTGCCTGGTGCGCAGAAATACTCTATTGGCTTTTAATGAGCATTATGTCTTTCATTTATTTGAAAAGTAACAGATGGAAATCAATAAAAATCTAGAAGATTAGTCCTTAAGACCTATTTGTCTGGAAGGAGTGTCAGCGTATTTTTTGCTTTTTAAACCGACATATCCCCCCCAATAAAAAGTAAATACGTCCCTTTGGTGCATCATCATCAGATTGTTTAAGACGCTTTTTTTACTTGTTTTTCTGAATTTACTGACAAATTTAAATATCTCATCAATATGTACAGGCTTCTGAAATTTGTTCAAATATTCTTCTGCAATATCTCTGATGGTACCCCCTCTGATTGTTTTGTCCGTTTTTGTCCAAATCTTTAATCCGTAAGTACTAGCTCTCCCAATTGTAAAAAATATTTTATCAAAGTTGCAAACACTTACTCTAATTGTATTTATATTAAATTTAATATGAGGGTATTCCTTTTTCAATCGTTTCATAATATCAAAAACATGCATCATTTTCCCTTCTTTTTTAAGTACTTCTTCAACATATTCATGCATTAACAAAATAGCATTTCGTTTAAATACAACAATATTCCCATTTACTTCCAGATCGTAACCTTCTTTCAAAATAACTTTTAACAATTGAAGATAATCATTGTTCAATGTTTCCTTTGCAACTTTATTCATATTTACATGTAAATCTTGCATCCTTGCTTTTCCAGATAGCAATTCAATAATCTTACTTACAATTATATACAATTTCTTCTTATCAATTTTATTCTTATTAATAAGATAATTAGCCTTAAATTTCTTATTGATATAATAGACCTTGTATTTCAAACTTTCTTTTTCAGTTCTTGGAGAATCATCTTCAAACAATAAATAAAAATTATCTTTATTTACCTGGTACATTAAAAAAGCAAGGAATTGTTTGGAAACCGAAATATTTTCTTCATCCTTTATTTTTTTTACCAGATTTTCATCAGCTTTTACAAAAGGTGTTGACTTATCAATAAACAAGGAAGATTTAGGATTAAGAAAAGGTTTTAGCTTATCAATAAATAATAGATTTTTATATGGTTCAGTCTTTAAGCTTTTCTTAAATTGCCTTAATACTTCCTCTCCATATCGATATTTCTGAGCAATTTCTGCCAGGGAAACGGTTTTTTTTATTAAGATTTAAATAATTTAGAATAACCTCTCTCTTAATTGCCTTTATATTTGGTATTTTATCGAGATATGTAATAATAAACTTTGTCAGCGGAAATTTCCTCTGTTTTAGCTTGTTTAAAAACTCTTCATTTAAACTGATGTCCACCCCGGTAATTTCTTTAAATTCCCATGCAAGTGATTTACTTTTTTCCATAGTATTATTTAATGTGTGTGTGGATGCAAATTTACGAAAAGAACTTCAGTAATGCACTATAAATGTTTTAATAAATGATTTATTTTGTTAAAACAATTGGGTAATATGATTTTAGATTTTTTCTTTACGATTTAATTAAAATACAAAACCTACCTTTGCAAATCCAAATACAAAGAATGTTCAAAGGTTTTCCGTTTCAGTTCCTATTAATAGAAAGGCATAGATTCTCTGATAAAAAATACCTTATTTTTATAGGGGTTATTTTTGTTCTGATGATATTTATCTCCCTCAAAATGGGCTTCAATGTAAGTATAGAAGGTGATTTTGCTGCCTTCTGGTATGCAGGTAAAAACTTCTTTGTTCATAATGATTTATACAGTCAGATAGGAGGGGCCAAACGATACATATATCCTCCATTTGCAGCAATGCTTTTTCAATTGCTTGCTGTTTTTCCGATGCATGTGGCTGCTTCCATTCTTTCATTTATCAATTGGTTGTTGTTGTTATTAAGCATTTATTTAATCCGTTCTATTTTCGAGTTTTATATATCTGATAAAAAACTATTAAGAAACTCTTTACTCTTTGCTGCCCTTCTTTCATTTCGATTTTTCTGGTATCACACTTTATTTGTTCAGATGAATGAAACAATTTTTGTTTTATGCCTGATTGGAGTATTATTTATGCTGAAAAATAAGGAAACTCCGGCTGTAATTTGTTTTGTCATCGCAACATTTATCAAAGTAATCCCGATATTCTTTTTAATCTGGCTTCTTTTCAGAGGAAATTATAAAACTTATCTAAAAGCTTTGTTAGTAACTGCTTTGTGTGTTTTGATTCCTCTCATCTGGCGAGGTTTTGATATGGGCATTCAGGATATAAAAAACTATTACATCACTTTTCTCGAACCATTTCAGCAGGGTAGGGTAGAAGCGGAGTTTCATAATCACAGCCTGTCTTCGGGGATTTATAAACTCTCGCTCCCTATGCAAAATGAACCCGGCTTCGATTTTAATATCCTGCATCTCACCGAATATCAAGCAAAGAAAATTTATTTTTATAGTTTGATAACTATTTTCCTTTTATTCATTTCATGTCTGTCTTATTTACGATATAAAAATAAACCTATCACCTTTTTAGAAATTTCAATCATATTTTTAACAACTCATCTATTATCAGGAATTACCTGGGAATACCATCTGGTTTCTTTGCTCTTTGTATACATGAGTTTTGTTATCATCAGTAAGGAAAAGCGTTCGATTTTGTCTAAAGCCATTATTTATTTCCTCTATGGAATTATCATTATTAATGCAATAGTAGCTAAAGATACCGTTGGCGAAAATCTTTATCATTACTTTGGAGGATATGGTGCTTTAACTTGGATGATGTTGTTGCTTTTACTATTTTTTCTCTATGAATGTGTTTTCAGAAACAGGTATTCTCCTGATAAATTAAATACATCTGCCTAAACCCCAACAATTTTGTTTATTTTTGCCATCATTCAAAAAAATATCTGATGACAGAAAAGAAATCTAAGACCCTTATAAAATTTGCCTTCATCGGCTTATTGATTTTTAATTTTTCTTTTCTCTCAGCCCAAATAAAATACAAAAAGATAGAGACCGATAAATTCTCAATCGAGCTACCGGCGACCTGGACAAATGATGTTAATTACATGTTTTTCCAATTGATGTCTCTTGCTCCCGGCGATACCTGTTGCGGTGATTTCAGAGAGTTTATCACCGTCAGTTCTGATGGTCAGCCGAAAAAGAATGTTGATGATTTTTATCAGACAGAAAAAAAATACATAAAAGAAGGTGCAAAAGATATGCATAAATTGAAGGTGATTGATGAGGGTATTATGGATTTAAATGGAATGAAAACCAATTATCTCACTTATGCTTTCAATTATAAAGGATATTTTTGGTATGGTCGCGATTATTACACGGGCATTGACCTCGATGAAAATACTTTTAAAGAATTTAATCTTGTCGAAAAAGATTACTTTTTTTATCATAATAACAAAGGTTATATGCTCAGATGCACAGCCAAAGACAGCAACTTCAAAACTTTCGAACCCTTGTTTGATACTGTGGCAAAAAGCTTCAGGTTTAAATAATTCTTCTTTTCTTTAATTCATGATATTTAGTTTCTCCCGTTTTTTCAGGTTAATTATTTTCAACCTCTTCATCAATATTTCTTTCGCCCAAAACAATCCGATTTACATCGAGCCCGAATTTATGATTGGTCAAATCGTGCCTGATAAGGATAGTTTTCCATCAACCAAAACCCTAAAATCGTATGTCATAAACATAGGCATCTTAAATAATTCGACGACAAAAAATTGGAATAATTACTACAATCATCCCTCCGTTGGCGTGTCTTTGGCCTATACCGATTTGGATAATCCTAGTTATCTTGGGCATCAATTGAGTGCGGTTTCCTATATTCTTTTTAAATCTTCGAGGCATAAATTCAATTGCTCCTATTTTAAAGTTGGCATGGGTGCAGCATATTTTTCCAATCATTATAATGTGATTACCAACCCCGGAAATATCTACATCGGTGCCCCTTTCACCTGGTCGTTTCAGGCTTTTCTTTATCGTTATATTTATAATAATGATTGGTTGCATCTCAAACTTGGAGCCGGCTATCTTCATAACTCCGATGGTCATATTCAATTGCCAAACTTCGGATTAAATTCTGCTGCGCTTACCCTTTCCGCTCAATTTTTCACCTCTAAAGTTGATTACAAAACCATTTATCCTGATGAATCTCCTGAAATTGACCATTCCTTACAGTACTTTTTCAATGTCAGAGATGGCAATGGTTTGCAGGAATTTGGAGGTAAAGACGGACCCGCCGGAAGCTCCAAGAAAGGCGTTTATTCACTCGCTTTATCAGGTGGAGTCATCGTTAATGAGCAATTAAAACTCAGGGCAGGGCTGACCTACAGATATTACGAGCATTATTATGAATACATCACCGAAACTCCCTATCAGCCCTTGGATAATGCACCTGTTTGGAACTCCTCAAACATCTATGTTTCGGTAGGTTGCGAATTTCTGGTAGGGCATTTCGGGTTAGATGTCGAAGAAGGAATTAACCTCTTCAAACCCTTTTATCCAAAGTTTTATCAGATGTTTGAACGAGGTCCAGATATAGATTTAACCTCCAAAAAACTCATTGCCACTCGCTTCGGATTAAATTATTACCTCTTAAATCCCTCCAAAAAACCTCAAAACAACATATATATAGGTGCAAATCTGGCTGCCAATTTCGGTCAGGCTGATTTTTCTGAGCTTTCTATCGGGTTTACTCATACCTTTAAATAACTTGAGCCTGAATTGCCATTTATAAGCGATTCAATCATCAAATTATAACCTATTCTTAAATAGTATTCGTCATTTATTAAGACAATAAGAGTTAAATTCTTTTCTTAATATCGTGAAAACCCTTGATTTTAGTAGCGATTAAAATATATAATGGGCAGCGACAACAGTATGGGAGGCAGCGACAACAGTATTTGCCACCCTTATTATCATAGGGGAGGCAACGACAACAGTTTTTGCCACCCTTATTATCATAGGGGAGGCAACGACAATAGTTTTTGCCATCTGTATTATAATAGGGGTGGCTGCGACAACAGTTTTTGCCTCCTGTATGAATAAACACTCCATAAATCCTGTTTTTACCCTATATATTATAGTATAGTCTTAAATTCAGGCATCGTAATTTCATTTATGGTTATATGACTTTTAACTTTAGACCTCACACTTGGAATATTTATCTTAATTTCGCCCTCACGCTTTTCAAATCGTAAATCAAAAATCATAAATCGTAAATCAAAGCAATGGCAACAGACAGATTTCAATCTCCCGATTATTATCTTTTAGATGAATTATTGACCGAAGAACACAAATTGGTGCGCAATTCGGTGCGCGAATGGGTGAAAAAGGAGGTTTCCCCGATTATTGAGGATGCTGCACAGAAGGCAGTTTTCCCGAAACATTTATTAAAGGGTTTGGCTGAGATAGGGGCTTTTGGTCCATATATTCCTGCCGATTATGGCGGGGGAGGATTGGATCATATTTCTTATGGTTTGATAATGCAGGAGTTGGAGCGCGGCGATTCCGGGATTCGCTCCACGGCATCTGTGCAGAGTTCATTGGTGATGTATCCGATTTATACTTTCGGAACAGAAGCGCAAAAAAGAAAATACCTTCCGAAACTCGCATCAGGTGAATTGATTGGATGTTTTGGATTAACGGAACCCAATCATGGCTCCGACCCGGGCGGAATGTTATCAAACATAAAAGAAAAAGGCGACCATTATTTATTAAACGGCGCTAAAATGTGGATTTCGAATGCCCCTTTTGCCGATATAGCAGTTGTTTGGACTAAGGATGAAGAAGGAAATATACGGGGAATGATTTTGGAAAGAGGGATGCAAGGGTTTTCAACACCCGAAACGCATGGCAAATGGTCGCTTCGGGCATCCGCAACAGGAGAATTGGTTTTTGATAATGTAAAAGTTCCAAAGGAAAATTTATTAGAAGTAAAAGGATTAAAAGGACCATTGAGTTGCCTGAACTCAGCCCGATATGGAATATCATGGGGAGCAATCGGAGCCGCAATGGATTGCTATGATTCGGCTTTGAGATATTCAAAAGAACGGATTCAGTTCAATAAACCGATAGCGGCTTTTCAATTAACCCAGAAAAAATTGGCTGAAATGATAACAGAAATCACAAAAGCGCAACTACTTACATGGCGTTTGGGAGTTTTGAAGAATGAAAACCGAGCAACTCCCGCTCAAATATCAATGGCAAAAAGAAATAATGTGAATATGGCACTTCAGATTGCACGTGAAGCCCGACAAATTCATGGAGCCATGGGA
>Ga0206936_1289_pt1 | contig 10668 bp, 6 predicted proteins | sample Alteio_BWOrgHeat_14_FD_152922 | JGI IMG/M metagenome (GOLD analysis project Ga0206936, IMG submission 152922) | Enriched cells from forest soil in Barre Woods Harvard Forest LTER site, Petersham, Massachusetts, United States -... | ecosystem: Environmental > Terrestrial > Soil > Temperate forest > O... | reverse complement strand
AATGTGATTGAAGGCCACTCCGGACCGCCAACGGTTGTTGCTGCAAAGACGTCATAAGACGTTTGGCTACCGGAAAAGCTGTATCATACATCTCTCAAAACCGCACCCAATTTCTTCCTTATCGTATTGCAAATAAATCACTTAATCATGTTCCTGCACCGTCCAATGCACGATGCACCTTATAAAAACAATCGCCCCTCCTTAGTCTGAGTGTGTGCCAGAGTTCTGCGGAGGATCCGGCGCGGACTTCTCAACGAATTGAAGGGGGCTTTGCATAAGGTGCATTCTGGGATTCGCCCGCTTGTCGATTCTGTTTTCGGCACTTTGATGCGCGCACAGAACTCTCAGACGTTCAATCTTGCAACAGCTGCCCGCGCTGGGAACATTCAGCTACCCTGTTGGATACGGTATCAAGCGAGCAACCGCATCGCGCAACTTTGCGAGCACTGCATGGTTATTGCTTCCGTTCTAGACGTATTTTGGGATTTTCAGAGGGGATCCGGCTATGGATATGACAAGGCACCGTGTGTTTGGCCTGCTCCTGGCATCGATGGCAACGGCCATCATGCATTCAGCAAGCGCCCAGGAGCGCTTGTTCAGCAGCGGGATAAACCAGAAGGCCGAGGCCGCTCTGAAACAGATGACCGGCGACGAGAAACCGGGCCAACTTAACGAATCCTCTGGCCTTGTGGTGCCTGGGTTAGCGACCGAAAAACTAGACGATCTGATTGCCGGCGATGGCGGACCTTCGGGTCAAACCCCGGCCAATTTGCCGCCGTCTTCTCCGCTTCCTGCGACCCCGTCTACATGCGCTACGCCGGCGGCGAGCAATCCTGTTGGAGGCGGAGGGATCTACACGCAGATCGCGATCGATCCGGGAGTCTATGGAAAGCGCGATCCTTCCGGGCTCACGGTCTTTGGCTTCAGCCAGCAAGACCAGAGTCTTCCCGCCGATCCGCATGTTCTTGCCATGTCGCCCAATATCGTCCCGCGCGCGTGGGCGCGATGGGATCGAGGCGGAGTGCAATCCTCCGATTACAACTTCGTCTATCCGAAGCAGGCGCAAGCGGCCGGCATCACGTTCATTGGAGGAACAACAGCCACTGCTCTCTTCAGGGACGAGTTTCCGGTAGCGTCGGCATTCAATGCAGTCGTCTCATGCGACGCGACAGGCCAGCCGGTGTTTCATTCTGCGATGAAGTTCTATCGCGCCAGCGTGGCATCCCCGGCTTACCGGCAATACCTTATCGGCATCGGGGAGATGCAGATCGACGGCGGCGTGGACGGGCTGTTCTTCGATGAGGTCGATTTTAGCTATCAGGGCACGCCTTCAGGGGACGAAGACAATGGCGACGAGGGATTTGACGACGCAAATATTGCCGATTTCGGCGGCTTTTTGTGCGGGAAGCATTCCAGGTACAGCCCGGCTGACTGGCAGTCGAAATATGGCATAACCACGGCCGACAATCTCAATTGTTCGAAGTCTCCCGCCACGCGCGGCCGAACGTTCAACTATCGCGGTTACCTGGCACGAAACGGATGGCAGGCATCGCCACTCAATAAATCGAATCCGCTGGCGGCAGAGTGGGGAACGATAATTGGAGGCCATCCGGAGCCACAGAACGGGACATTCACCGGAACTTACACCAGCCTGGTTTATTGGCAGGATATTGTGCTGACGCTGCGTAACTATGCGCGGCAAAAGTACAACAAGGAGATTTACATTACCGCCAACGGCGTTTTTCCATTCGTCGACTTCCAGACGATTGGTCTTTGGGGCGGCAATCCCGACGGGCCGGGCGGGACTTCAGTAAATTATTGTCCGCATACTGCGGATGGTCATCTGGATGGGACGCAGTCGCTGCTGGCGGCATTTATGGCGATGAAGCAGCGGTCCGCGAGGATCGACGGACGTGTGGTCCCAGTGTCTGCGTTCATCGACTGGCCGACCGATGTGATGACCGACTACCTATCGCTGCCTGCTTCTGAGAAATCGGACTACTGGCGGATGTATTTGCCGGAGGCGCTGGCGGCGACTGTGTATCTGAATATGCATCTGGCCGATACAGTTGGCGACCCGACAGCAAAGCAACTGGGGTTAATGGCGCTCTTCCAGCAGACGGCGGCGTTCTACAAGATGCCGGCTCATGCCGCTCTCTACCACAACACCACTGACCTGCCGGGGAAGGTGACGGCATCCGCGGCGAAGATCGGCGCCAACCTGACGCAGTTGAGCGATGGGCGCACGGTCGCGCACTTGATCAATCACAACTATTCACGGGGATTTCAGGAGCAGGACGGAGTGATTGTCAACTTTCCCGTTGTCAGGGCTCCCAAAAGCGTGACGCTTGTCTCGCCCGATTACGGAGCGGATACGCCGGTGGAATTTACCTACTCCGGAGGGCAAGTGCAGGTTACCGTGCCCAAACTAGTGGCGTATGTCGCCGTCGTTGTGAACTGAATTACTTAGCCAATTCCTGCTTCGGACCGTTCGTTTTTGAACACTCTTTCTCCGATATGGACACCCAGCTCAATGACTGAATCCGTAAGTTGATGATTTTAATACCCTCCTTTGGAAAAAGAATGGAATGTTACCTGCTGTAACATTGCCAAGGCAAGATGTGTGGAGGTTGATCAGTGCGGATTCTGCTTCAGGATGCGAGCTACGCTTTGCGCCGGCTACGCAAGACGCCGGGCTTTACCGTCACAGTGCTGCTTACGCTCGCCCTCGGCATCGGCGCTAACTCGGCCATTTTCACGCTGGTCAACGCGATCCTGCTGCGCAATTTGCCCGTCACCGACCCCAGCACCCTCATCCGAATTGGCGACTCTGATCAGTGCTGTGTTAACAGCGGCTGGAATGACGACGGGGACTACTCGCTCTTCTCGACAGAAACGTATTCCATGTTCAGGAAGAGCCTCCCGGAGTTTGAAGAGCTTGCGGCCATGGAGTCCGGCTATGCTTGGCGGCCGATCACAGTCCGCCGCGCGGGCCCCCAGACCGTCGCCAAATCCGTCATGGCAACCTTTGTCTCCGGTAACTATTTCCGTGTCTTCGGACTCTCGCCGGCAGCTGGCCGTCTATTGATGGACGCAGACGACCAGAAGGGGGCGCCCATTACCGCCGTGATGAGCTATGACACATGGCAGCAGGATTTTGCCGCCGACCCGGCCGTCGTCGGCAGCAATTTTTACATCAACACCAAGCCGGCCATCGTCATCGGCGTGGCTCCCAGGGGCTTCTACGGCGACCGCATCGACACCAATCCGCCCAGGTACTTTTTGCCTATGAACGCGATGGACGAAATCATCGGGGCGCCGTACTTCAACGACCCGGATTCCCAATGGGCTTATATCATTGGCCGCGTCAAGCCCGGAACTTCCATCCCATCGCTGCAGGTCAAGGCCAGTGCGCTTCTCAAACAAGAATTTGCGCCGCTCAAGACCTATACCGATCCGCGCTCACAAAAGGCCCTTCCTCGCACCCACGTTGTGCTGGCCCCCGGCGGCGGCGGCATCCAGAACATGCAGCAGGGCTACAAGGACCATCTCCAGTTGCTGCAGTGGATCGCCGGGCTTGTGCTTCTCGTCGCCTGTGCCAACATTGCCAACCTCCTCCTTGTCCGCGGCATGAGCCGCCGCGCGGAACTCTCCATCCGCTCGGCTCTCGGCGCGCAGCGCGGCCGCATCGTCCGCCAGCTGCTCACAGAAAGCGTGCTTCTTGCCGGCATGGGTGGCTTGCTGGGGCTCGCGGTCTCCTACCTTGGAGCGCACGCGCTGCTGGCGCTTGCCTTCCCCAACCAGAACAACATGCCGATCAATGCCTCGCCTTCGCCGCTCGTCATCGGCTTTTCCTTTGCGCTTTCCCTTTTTACCGGGGTTCTCTTCGGGCTCGCGCCGGCGCTGCTGGCCGCGCGCACGCAGCCGGCTGAAGCCCTGCGCTCCAATGCCCGCACTACCGCCCACGGCTCTTCCTTTCTCCAGCGCGCGCTTGTGGTTCTGCAGGCCGCTCTCTCGCTTGTGCTTCTCGTCGCCGCAGGCCTCTTTGCGCAGAGTCTGGGCAAGGCCGAAAACGCCGACATGAAACTCGATGCATCCAACCGCTACATTGCCCACATCAATCCACAGGCCGCGGGATACAAGAACACAGAGGTCGAGCCCCTTTACCAGAGCATCGAAGACCGCTTTCACGCCATCCCCGGCGTTCTCAAAGTCGGCCTCGCCACCTACACGCCAATGGAGCAGAACAACTGGGGATCGGGCGTAAAGGTGCAGGGTGAACCCGAAATCAATAAAGGCGCTTCCTGGGTCAAAGGGACTTCCGAGTACTTCGATTCCGTCGGCACGCATGTTGTGATGGGCCGCGGATTTACGGCGCAGGACACGCTGAATGCGCCCCCCGTCGCCGTTGTCAACCAGGAGTTCGTCAAGCAGTTCTTCGGCAACCGAAATCCCATCGGCCACCGCTTCGGCTTTTCCGGCGTGGCCAAAATACCTCAGGATGGAGCGCACGAGATTGTCGGCGTGGTGCAGGACACGACCTACACAAGCGTTTATTGGAAGGATCACGCCATGTACTTTTTGCCGCTCACGCAGCGCGCTGGAATAGAATCCGATCCCGAGAACCCCCTCGAAAAAGATCAATCCATGTACGCCGGTGCCCTTGTCATCCAGACCGCTCACCCTATCCCCGGCTTCGAAAAAACCGTCGCCGATACGCTGGCCGGAATCAACCCTAACCTCACTATCGTGAAATTCCAGACCTTCCAGCAGCAGATTGACGATCGCTTCATTGAAGAGCGCCTGATCGCGCGCCTCACTTCGCTGTTCGGCCTGCTCGCCCTGCTGCTCGCCGCAATCGGCCTTTACGGTGTTACCGCGTACACTGTGGTCCGCCGCACGCCGGAGATCGGCATCCGTATGGCGCTCGGTGCTCAACGCGGGCGCGTCATTGCCATGGTTATGCGCGGCGCCATGCTTCAGGCCCTTGCAGGGCTCGCGATCGGCGCGCCCATCGCGATACTCTGCGTTCGCTACGTCAAGTCACAGCTCTATGAGATTACCAACGTCAACCTGACGGTCATGACGAGCGCCATCGTCACTCTCAGCGTCGCAGCCGCAATCGCCGGCATCATTCCCGCAAAGCGCGCTGCCTCCATCGATCCGGTGCGGGCTCTGCGCATTGATTGAGCCGCGCCGTTGTTAAACTTCGGCACTTTCGGTTTCCGGTCAGTGTATTTCGTGTCTTTTCGCTGATTCTGAAGAGGCTTCGTCCTATCTGGCTGGATCGCTTTCATGTTGGCAACGGTAGCGCGGCGTGCTGAAACATTTACGAAACGCGAACGTCTTATCGTTATAATCTCGGAAGAATTGTCAAATCAGCTCCCAATCCAGTCTGAGGAGTCCTGGTTGCTCACCAGGAAAAAGGAAAAACTGAATGAACGCTGTGAGTTTTCCGCGCACACTAAGTTCCTGCAGAGCTCTGTTGTCTCACCTGCATGTAGCGTTCGTCCTGGCATTGCCGGTCGTCATCGGGCTTTCACACAGCAACGGCGTTCGCGCGCAAGCCCCAGCGCCGAGCCCGGCGCAAGACATTTCAGATACCTGGCAAGGCACGCTTCACGCCGGTCAGGATCTTCGCATCGTCGTTAAGATTTCCAAGGCAGACGCCGGTGCCTACAAGGCGGACTTCTACAGCATCGATCAGGGAGCGCAGTCCATTCCAGTTGACAAAATTACACTTGAGGGCGGCACGGTAAAGATGGCTCTGAAGTTGATAGGCGGCACATACGAGGGCAAGCTCAGTGCCGACGGAAAGTCGATTGTGGGCAACTGGACGCAAGGGCCGAACCCGCTCGCCCTCAATCTGACGCGCGCTACTCCCGAAACAGAATGGAGCATTCCGAAGCCTCCACCACCTGTTCCGCCCATGGCCGCGGATGCCAACCCTAGCTTTGAAGTTGCGACCATCAAGCCAAGCAAGCCGGACGATCAGCGCAAGGCATTTATCGTCCAGGGAAATCAATTCCATATCATTAACCAGCCCCTCACGCAGATCATCTCATTCGCCTTCGACGTGCAGGCGAAGCAGGTAATCGGCCTTCCCGAATGGGCTGACACCGACAAGTTCGACATTGACGGTAAGCCCGACGGCGAAGGCGCGCCCAACGGGAAACAGTGGAAGAACATGATCCGGAAGCTTCTGGCTGACCGCTTCAAGCTCACGTTTCACAAAGACAAGAAGGAACTTTCCGTTTACGTGCTGAGCGTTTCCAAGACAGGGGCAAAGCTAACCAGGAACGACAGCTCGCCCAACGGCTTGCCGGGCCTGTTCTTCCAGGGTTTGGGCAAGCTGAATGTGCGCAACGCGCTCATTACCGACTTCACCGGACTGATGCAGAGCGCCGTGCTCGACCGTCCGGTCGTCGATCAGACTGGACTCGCCGGGAGGTTCGATTTCACGCTCAATTGGACGCCTGACGACTCGCAGTTCGGCGGCATGGGCGCCAAGATTCCACCACCCACAGACAGCGCCGATGCGCCGCCCAATCTATATACCGCCATCCAGGAACAAATCGGTCTAAAGCTGGATGCCACCAAAGCTCCTGCTGACGTTATGGTGATAGACCATGTAGAGAAGCCTTCCGCGAATTAGCAACGAGCGAATTCGACCGCGTACGTGTCTCTTAGGCAAGCCGATTGAATTAGTGGGGAGGTTTGTACCTGGTCATGACGGGCCGACTTGCACCCTGGCTGCAAATGAATGTCGTGTTGTGGTTGTGCGTCGCCGCCATCGCCGCCACGCTTCGCTTGAATGCAGCAGCCCAGCCCGGTGCAACAGTGTCAAAAGCGCCGGACGCCGCTGCGCAGACGCCTGCATTTGAAGTGGCATCGATCAGGCCCCCAACCAACGCCTCGAATGAATCTTCCACCGCGGCCGGCCCGTCCATTTTTACGGCGCTTCAAGAACAGATTGGATTGAAACTGGAATCGACGAAGGGCCCGGTTGAAACTCTCGTTATCGATCATGTCGAGCGGCCGACAGAGAATTAAGGCAAGTGAAAAGCGGCGGTCAAACCCGGCACGATTCTTCAGGACAAGAGGGGAGTGCCAATCCAATGACTCAATCACTGCAAGAAAAGCTGGGATTGAAACTGGACTCAAAAAAGGCTCCAGTCGACGTGATCGCGATCGGCCATATTGAAGCCCCATCGGAGAACTAGCACCAGTTCGGAGTGAATCAATGGCGCAGCGGCGCTCTGGCTACCTCTCGGTCTTATTGCTTCTCTGCGCCTCAAGCCTGGCCGTTGCATCGGAATATCACGGGCAAGTCACCTTCGGCGGTTTCCCCGTTCCCGGCGCTACGATCACGGCGACACAGGGAAGCAGGAAATTCACCACCACATCCGATCAGGGAGGAATCTACAGCTTCGCCGATCTGTCCGATGGAACGTGGAAGATCCAAATTGAGATACAGTTGTTTTCTCCTGTGCAGACTGATGTCGCCATCACATCGACGACGCCTGCGGGAAAATTCGAGTTGACACTGCTCCCGATGGACAAGCTGATGGCTCAAACCAAAATTACGCAGATGCCCTCCGCCATTCAACCGTCGCTGCTTTCTCCAACGGACAGGAAGCCCGATGCCGCCGCGAATGCTTCGGTGGAGATTCCGAAAGCGCCGGACGATCAAAGCCAGCAGGCCAACGATGGGTTTCTTGTCAACGGCAGCGTCAACAATGCAGCCACCAGCCAGTACTCGCTCGATCGGGCGTTCGGCAACCGGCGTCCCAACAGCAAGAGCCTCTACAACGGTGGGCTCATGGCCAGCATTGGCAATTCCGCGCTCAATGCACGAGCCTACTCACTGAGCGGCCAGCAGTTTGCAAAGCCCTTCTACAACCTCATCACCGGCGCCGCAACGGTTGGCGGGCCTATCAAGATTCCGCACCTTCTGCCGCATGGCCCAACTTTCTTCGCCGCCTATCAGTGGACCCGCAACCAGTCCGCGCAGGACCAAGCCGGCCTGGTTCCTACAGGGGCGGAACGCACGGGCAATCTGGCGGGCGTTGAGAACTCGCTGGGCCAGCCCGTCACCATCTACAATCCCGCAACGGGCCTGCCATTCACGGACAACCAGGTGCCGGTAAGTTCCGAGGCGCAGGCGCTGCTCGCGCTCTTCCCGTTGCCCAACATTACTGGCGATCCGCTCTATAACTACCAGGTGCCAGTGCTCAATAACAGCCATCAAGACGTGGTGCAATCGCGACTCGACAAGACCATTGGCCGCAAGGACCAGGTGTATGGCGGCTTCAACTTTCAGAGCACCAGGGCCGACAGCGTCAACCTGTTCAAGTTTGTAGATACTTCCGATACCCTGGGCATCAACACCAATATCAACTGGACGCATCGTTTCAGTTCGCATTTTTTCGTTCACACCGCCTACCATTTCAGCAGGCAGCGCACACTCATTGTTCCCAACTTTGAAGGCCGTCAAAACGTCTCAGGCGAGGCGGGAATCGAGGGCAACGACCAGGACGCAGCCGAGTGGGGTCCTCCTTCGCTGAATTTTTCAAGCGGCATCGCCGGCCTGAGCGATGCCAACAGCGCGTTCAACCGTGACCGCACAGACAGCGTCTCAGCGTCAGCCAGCGTCTATCGCGGCCATCACAACATCACAGTTGGCGGCGATTTCCGCAAGCAGGAATACAACGACCTCTATCAGCAGGACCCGCGCGGCGGTTTCGGATTCACTGGCGCGGCAACGGAAGCTCCGGGCACGTCTGCCGGCAATGCGCAAGCCAGCGGCTCTGACTTTGCCGACTTCCTCATCGGTATTCCGGACACAAGTTCACTTGCCTTCGGCAATGCGGACAAATACTTTCGCCAGCCCGTATACGACGTATACGCAACCGACGACTGGCATATCATCTCAGTGCTCACCATTAACGCCGGAATACGCTGGGAGTATGGCGCGCCGATGACGGAGCTTTATGGCCGGCTCGTCAATCTCGATGTCACCCCGGACTTCACGGAGGCCAGGCCGGTTCTCGGCAGCGATCCGATTGGCCCGCTTACCGGTCAGCATTATCCCAGCTCGCTTGTCCGCCCTGACTATGCGGGTCTTGAGCCGCGCATCGGCGTCTCATGGCGTCCAATCCCGGCTTCGACAGTTGTTGTCCGCGCCGGATACGGCGTCTATCACGACACTTCTGTCTACCTGAACTCCGCGCAACAGCTTGCCCAGCAAGCGCCGCTCTCCACCAGTCTCAACATTCAGAACAGTACGGCCTGTCCGCTCACACTCGCCAATGGCTTCACGCCGTGCTCCTCAGTCAGCGCGGATACTTACGCAGTCGATCCCAATTTCCGCGTTGGTTACGCGCAGACCTGGCAATTGGCCGTTCAGCGTGACCTGCCCTTTGCGCTGCAGATGACTGCGACCTACCTCGGCGTAAAAGGTACGCGAGGCGTGCAGGAGTTTCTGCCCAACACTTACCCCATCGGCGCCGTGAGCCCATGCTCTGGATGCCCCGTCGGCTTTGAATATCGAACTTCGGGCGGCGATTCCACGCGCGAATCAGGACAACTGCAATTGCGCCGCAGGCTTCGCGCAGGATTCACCGCATCGCTGCTCTACACCTATTCAAAGTCTGTCGACGACGATGCGTTTCTCGGCGGCCAGGGGCACGTGACGTCCGCCTCGGCGGGCCAGGGCGGCGACTCGGCACCAGCCACACCGAACGCATCCATCGCGCAAAACTGGCTCGACCTGCGCGCCGAGCGTGCGCTCTCCACCTTCGATCAGCGCCATCTGCTCAACCTGCAGGCGCAATATACGACCGGCCAGGGCCTGGAAGGCGGCACGCTATTGGGCGGTTGGCGTGGCCGGGTTTTGAAGGAGTGGACCTTGCTCACGCAAATCACAACCGGCACCGGCTTGCCGGAAACACCAGGTTATCTGGCCGCCGTTCCCGGCACTGGATTCTATAACACCATTCGCCCCAGCCTTACAGGTGCGCCCATCTATGCATCGAGCGCCGGCCTGCATCTGAACGCAGCCGCATATACCGCCCCGGCCGCTGGACAATGGGGGACAGCAGGAAGAGACTCCATCAGGGGGCCCAGCCAGTTCAGCCTGGACACTTCAATGGAGCGCACTTTTCGTCCCAGCGCCAAGTTCAATCTTGTTGCGCGCATTGACGCGGCCAATCTGCTCAATCACGCTGTCTTCACCGGCTGGGACACCGCGATTAACAGCACGCAATTTGGCGTGCCGGTGAGCGTGAATCCAATGCGCAGTTTGCAGACCACCATTCGGTTGAGGTTCTGAGATGCGCATCCTGCTTGCAATCCTTGTCGCCGTCGCCGTTCTCGCTCACGCGGACGCACAGCAGATTGGCCAGAACAAGCCGGCCGATGCATCGGACAATTTTACTCTCTCCGTAAAAGTGCAATTGGTTGTCGAAGCCGTGGTCGTCAAGGACAAGGGCGGCAAACCCATTCAAGGCCTCACTGCGAAGGATTTTGCTGTTACCGAAGACGGCGTCGCACAAACGGTCCGCATCTGCGAACACCAGAACCTGGCCGAGGAAGCTAAACCATTGCCCGTTTCAAAAGCGGGCAGCGAGGACATCAAGCTCTACAAGGAACTGGCTCGCACGCAAA
>Ga0206936_1263_pt2 | contig 10707 bp, 10 predicted proteins | sample Alteio_BWOrgHeat_14_FD_152922 | JGI IMG/M metagenome (GOLD analysis project Ga0206936, IMG submission 152922) | Enriched cells from forest soil in Barre Woods Harvard Forest LTER site, Petersham, Massachusetts, United States -... | ecosystem: Environmental > Terrestrial > Soil > Temperate forest >... | reverse complement strand
TCTCAGTCCCGAACTCGCCGCGGAATGCGAACCGTTGCTCCTGCGGCCGGTCCACGCCTCGCCTACCCTCGTCAAGTACGCGCAACCCAATCCCTACGAACAGCGAACCCGGGCCGAACTCACCCAGGCAGCAGCCGAACTCCTCGCCAGTCTCCCAATTGCCTCTTCGCCGCTCGTTGATCTCGTCGAACGCACCGAGTCCCTGGAAGTCGAACTCGCCGCCACACTCATCTACTCGGCCAGCCATCATCCTTATCGGCAGATTCGCGACCTCGTTGCCGTCCTTCCGGAATCGCGAATCTCAGAGATCATCGAACTCGGCCAGCGTCATCGCGGACGCCACGACGAACTCCTCCGGGCATTTCACGCCGGCGCCGCTATCCGTTTTGACATCCTGATGGACATCGGCGGTTTTCGCGACATGCACCGTCATCGCCGCTGCACCCAGATCATCCAGCAGTTCACGCTCCTGCACGGCTACGAAACTCCCCACACCGCCGACGCCGCCGGCTTGGCCGAAGCGGGCATCGTATCCGAATATCAAGCCTCCGTTGAATCCGCATTCAAAGCGTCCCGCGAAATAGCCGCCGGCAATGTGCCCGAGGCCGGGCAATCTGCCCTTTATCTACTTCCATTGGCAACAAAAATACGGGCACTGTTTAAGATGGATTTCGCAGAAGCGGCGTATGTCTCTGAATTGCGCAGCGCCCCGGCAGGCCACTTTAGTTATCGCGAAGTAGCATGGGAGATGTATCTTGCCGTGCAGCGCCAGCACCCACCGCTGGCAAGATACTTCCGGGTAACCGACTTTACCGAACCTGTCGACTTATTTAAACGTTAGGCCCGGTTACTAATATAGAAAAGGGCGCAACTCCTTATTCAGGAATTGCGCCCATAGGTTAAGTTGGGGGATATATCTACTAGTTTCTACTTACTGGAGTGGAACAATCGATAGTAGAGAACTGTTGACGTGAATTCGGTTCAGACCGTTGTATTCGATGAAGCCCAATTTGCGGAACCGGTTCATGAAGAAACTTACACGCGAACGCGTTGTTCCGACCATGTCTGCAAGCGTCGCCTGGCTGATTTTCGGCAGGGGCGCGAGCGGCATATCCTCACGTCCAGTCTGCGACAACAATAACAATGTACGCGCCAGCCGCTTCTCGCTCGAGTTGAAAAGTTGATCTACGAGATCTGCCTGGATGCGCGTATTACGCGAGAGAAGATATTTGATAAACAGGCGCGACATTGCCGCTTCCTCACTCAATGCGCGAACCATTTCCTGGCGGCGAATTCGAAGCAGGAGGCACGGAGTAAGTGCCCTCGAAGAACATGTGCGAAGCGGCTGGTCGGAAGTGATGCACTCTTCACCAACAAAATGTCCCGCACCAAGAATCGCGATAGTGGCTTCCTTACCTGAAGGCGATACGACCGTCAGCTTAACCTTGCCCTTCTGAATGTAAAAGACCGTATCTCCTGGCTCTCCTTGAGAAAAGATCCCTTCGTTTTTTCTAACCTGAAGAACGGTTTTTCCGAACCCGCCCTTGGAAAGATACTCCTGGGGACTGAAGACTTCATTGGTAACAGCCATTGCAACAACCTTTCTGGGGTAATCCAAGGAATTTTTGTTGAGCAAAAGTGCGCTCAATGTACCCTTGGACGACACGTTTTTATAGCGGGTTGTATGTCATCGAAAAGAAGCTCGAAAAATCAATAAGGCACTTCGTAAGTCGTCTCTAATAGGTAGAAATAACGTCGCTGTACTAAGTTGTTAGTGACGAACTACACGTGGATATATAGAGATTTTGACGAGAAGATACGCTACGTATAGAGGATATGATGGCTTCGACATTCGTTTGGGTTGCATGCGCCTCCAAATTACTTCCAGGTACACGAACCTGCATCTGAGGTTCGTTCCGCTTCGAACTCGCTCGTTATTCATCTCACTCTTGTGCGCTGTTTTCATCGCTGATGCGATAATCTCAACAGAGAGATCCATGTTTGTTGTCCTGTGGCAGTTCGACATAGCGGAAGAAAAAATACACGCGTTTGAAGCGGCCTACGGCCCTACCGCGTCCTGGGCCACACTCTTCAGTCGCTCGCCTGAGTATCTCGGTACCGAGCTGCTTAAGGACGCCTTCGTACCTGGTCGTTTTGTCACCATAGACCGATGGCAAAACGAAGAAGCCTTTCGTGCATTCCGCGCGCAGCATGATTCAGACTACGAAGCACTGGATCGCGCCTGCGACTCTCTTACCGCAGCCGAGACACGCATCGGCGCCTTCATCGTCTAAAACGCGATCAGCTGAAATGTGTGATGTAATCTGAAAAATATTCGAGACCGTCGCGTGTAAGGGAAGCCAATGCCAACCGCACCAACCTCCATTTCAGAGACCGAAGCACTGACGACCCGGTCGTCTGCTGTCTTAGCTTCCCTCGACCGAGCGTCCGTCCTTCACCCATCCACAAACATCCACGATTTTGCCACCGGCCAGGTTCCCTCGACCGTAGTCGATACAGCCACCGGTGTGCGCATTCGCGACACTCAAGGGCACGAACTCATCGATGCCTTTGCCGGCCTTTATTGCGTCAACATCGGCTACGGCCGCACCGAGGTTGCCGACGCCATAGCCCGGCAGGCGCATAAGCTTGCGTATTACCACACCTTCGCCGGCCACTCAACAGAGGAACTGATCCGCCTCTCCGACAGGCTCATCAAGATGGCCCCGGTCTCCAACGGCGGCGGCGCGATGCAACGCGTTTTCTACGGAACATCCGGTTCAGACGCCAACGAAACCAACGCAAAACTCGTCTGGTACTACCACAACCTCATCGGCAAGCCAAAGAAGAAGCGCATCATCGCTCGCGAGCGCGCCTATCACGGAAACACCGTTATGGCCGGATCTATGACCGGTCTGAACTTCTATCACAACTTCATGGACCTGCCGGTATCGGCGATCCTTCGCACCGGCACGCCGCACCATTATTGGGAATCCGTCCCGGGCGAGACCGAAGCCCAGTTCTCTGTGCGCCGTGCCAGCGAATTGGAATCTCTCATCCTGTGCGAAGACCCCGACACCATCGGCGCCTTCATCGGCGAACCTGTCCTTGGTACGGGCGGCCTCATCCCGCCGCCAGTCGGCTACTGGAAGGCAATACAGGCCGTCCTCCACAAGTACGACATCCTGCTCATCGCGGACGAAGTCATCACCGGCTTTGGGCGCACCGGCCGCACCTTCGGTTCCCAGCTATACGACATTCAACCCGACCTCGTCACCATCGCCAAAGGACTGACCTCAGCCTATGCCCCCCTCTCCGGAGTTCTGATAGGCGAGCGCGTCTACAAAGCAATGGAAGCCGGATCGGCAGAAGCCGGCGTATTCCCGCACGGATACACCTATACCGGCCATCCCATCAGCGTCGCGGCGGCCAACGCCAATCTCGACATCGTCGAGCGCGAAAACCTGGCTGGCAATGCTGCTGACGTAGGCGCCTACATGCTCGCCGCGCTGCACGAGGCATTCGATAGTTTTCCAATCACTGCAGAAGTCCGCGGAGTAGGTCTGATGCTGGCCGTAGAATTTGCGGCCGATCCGGCAACAAAGCGGCGCCTCAATCCTGCGCTCAAGGTCGCTTACCGTATCGCCGCACTAGCCCGCGAAAAAGGACTCATCACCCGCGCCATGCCCCAGAGCGAAGCGATTGGATTCGCTCCGCCCCTCGTTCTCACCCGCTCCGATGCCGACCAGATCGTCGAAATCGCGTCCTCGGCAACCCGCCAGGTCATCGACGAGCTTAGCCGCGAAGGCAGCCTTAGCTAGCCGCTTAAGGCAGCGCCGATCCCGCAGGGCAGTTCACTCGCTGGATCGCGCCGCCGGGCGCGCCGAGTAGATACTTGAAGCTGCACTGAACAACAGAATTACCCGTCGTCGCTCCCCGATATACATACACCGTCTTCGTCCCAGGCTGATACACCAGCAGCGAACTCGACTCATTCACGCCGGTAAGCTGAAATTCGACATCGCTCCCCGATGAGTTCGCCGCCTTCACCGGTTTACTGCTCCCCAACCAGAACCCCAATGCCAGCACCCCTGCCAACGCCAGCAAATTCCGCACCCACTCTTTCATCTCTGTAGAAACATCCATCACTCTCTCCTTCAGCCCAGGTATCTTGCCGATGGACGCGAGAAACTGCGCTGACGCTCGCCTTCTCTACCGGCGTATACCAGCCAAAAAAGGAGAGAATGTGAAGTAGAGACCTGAGTATGCCCGGACCGCTGACAAAACTCGTGTCCCCCGACGACCTCCTCCTCGTCGTCGATGTTCAACGTGACTTTTGCCCCGGCGGCCAACTGGCAGTCCTCGGCGGAGACTCCGTAGTCCCCATAATCAATAGTCTGGCAACGCATTTCGAACATGTCGTCCTCACCCAGGACTGGCACCCGAAGAATCACACCTCGTTCGCCTCCACTCATCCAGGCAAGCGCACCTACGAAACGGTTTGCATGCCTTACGGTGAACAGACCCTCTGGCCCGATCACTGCGTCCAGAACACGCCGGGCGCAGCTTTACACCCCGACCTCGACGTCGACCATGCAGAACTCATCCTTCGTAAAGGCTTCCACCGCGAAATTGACTCGTACTCTGCATTCATGGAAAACGACAAGCAAACCCAGACCGGTCTCGCAGGCTACCTCCGCGAACGAGGCCTCAGGCGCCTCTTCCTCGCCGGACTCGCTTACGACTACTGCGTCCGCTTCTCGGCGATCGACGCAGTGCGCGCCGGCTTTTCCGCTTTCGTCGTGGAAGACGCGTGCCGTACGATTGATCTGCAAAATTCTGCCGCTGAAACCAACCGCGAGTTCGCCCAGTTCGGAGTTCAGCGAATCACGTCTGCGGCCTTTTCCTAAGTCCCGCCGGGATCCGCCCGAATCTGTATCCCGCATCGAAAGCGGCGGCCGATGAGTCTAACATTGAGGTAATACCTGGAATCAGGAGAATTGAACCAAATGGCAATCTTCAAGACCTCTAACCCAGCCCTCGGCGAGAAGACCTTCACCGGAACGGCGCAAGAATACGCCAATCAGCCCGGTCTTCAATTCGGTGAAAGATTCGGGGGCAACCTCGGCGACCTTACCAGCCGAATGACGCTGAACGGCACCATCAACAGAACCGGAATCCTGCTTGTCTGCGCTATGGCCACTGCGGCCTGGACCTGGCATTTGTTTCTGCAGGCGCAACAGACTGAAGACATCTCCGCCTGGGGAGCCGGCGCCCCCTGGATGCTCGTAGGCCTCTTCGGCGGATTCATCTGCGCCATGGTGACCATCTTCAAGAAGGAGTGGTCGCCGATCACCGCTCCCGCCTACGCACTTCTTGAGGGCCTGGCCCTCGGCGGAATCTCGGCTGCTTTTGAGCTGCGCTATCCTGGTATCGCGATCCAGGCCGTGGGCCTCACCTTCGCCACACTATTCGTGCTGCTGCTGGCATACCGCTCAGGCCTCATCCGCGTCACGCAGAAATTTCGGCTGGGAGTCGTCGCCGCGACAGGCGGTATCGCGGTCTTCTACCTCGTTGAAATGCTGTTGGGCTTTTTTGGCGTCCGCTTTACGTCCATCAATGGCTCGGGCGCTATCGGAATCGGCTTCAGCCTGATTATCGTTGCAGTAGCAGCTCTCAACCTGGTGCTCGACTTCGACTTCATCGAAAAAGGCGTGCAGTACGGCGCCCCTAAATACATGGAGTGGTACGGCGCGTTCGGCATCATGGTGACGCTCATCTGGCTCTACCTGGAAATGCTGCGCCTCCTCTCCAAGATCAATCGCCGCAATTAACGGCAGTCTGACCCTCCACGTCAAAGGCGTCGGGCATTACCCGGCGCCAGCTTGCTGGGAGCCTTCCGCTGAAGGCTTGAGGGGTGTCGTTTTCTCGGGTCCAGGATTGTTCTACGTAGAACAATTTTTGCCGAACGGGGAGAGCCTGGAATTATTTGTTGTATGTATAGTATTTTCAGATAGTTACGTTTTCAGATAATTATGGGCTTTTGTGCCTCGTTGCAGCGAATGGTAAGCGGCTGCGAATTGTTCCACGGGCCGAAGAGAAAATCGGGCATCGAAGGCTGAGGTCGCCCACCTTCAAGGTGACATGTTTGTACAGATGGGTTAGAAATCTGTCGCTAATCGGGGTGCGGCTTGAATCGCTCACGGGAATGCCTTCAGGCTTCGCCACGACTTTGAGCACCCCTGAGCCGTTTATTTTCCGCCTCGAGCGATTCCAACCTTTTTCGCATGGGCTCGAGAATTCTGGTTAGCTCTTCTTCCGTGTAGCGCGGAGTGATGTGCTGGGGGCAATTCCAGTCGAATCCTGCCACCTGGATCACAATCGCCCGCTCCGGCGGAGTCTTTTCTTCCGGTACGCGCAGCTTCGCTACCAGCGCTCTCGCTTCGTCATCGCCCTCGTAGACCTTCGCATGACCGAGAATCTTCAGTCTGCTCTGGTTGGGATAATCCATCAGGAACATCGCCACCCGATCGTCATGCTGCAGGTTCCCGACACTAATGTATTGCTTGTTGCCTCGCAGATCCGCAAACGCCAGCGTTCGCTCATCCAGTACTCGCAGAAAGCCCTTTGACCCTCCGCGAAACTGAATATAGGGCCAGCCCGATTCCGTCACCGAAGCCAGGTAGAAACCGTCGCGTTCCCCGATGAAGCTCTGCTCAAATTCGCCAAGCCGGTCACCCAGATCGTTCGAATGTTCCACCCGCTCGTAGAGATGGCGGCTGCCATGAAGCCGCTGCTGTTCCTTCACGCGCTCAGTGAAGGCAATCTCTGCGAATCGTCGTCCCATATCGTCTCGCTATCAGATGTTCACCGACGCACGGCGGTTACATTTCAGCCCATCGCCGCAGCAGGTTGTGATACACGCCCGTAAGCTGCACACCCGCGGGATTTCCCGGCACATCTTTCGCCAGCCGTTGAATCGCCGTGTCCAGATCATAGAGTAGCGTACGATCGCCGTCGCTCCGAATCATGCTCTGAATCCAGAAGAACGAGCTCACCCGTGCGCCTCGCGTCACCGGGGTCACCCGATGCAGACTCGTCGCCGGATACAGGACCATATGTCCGGCCGGCAGTTTCACGCTGTGCACGCCGTAGGTGTCCTCCACAAGAAGCTCACCGCCGTCGTACTCTTCCGGCGCAGAGAGAAACAGCGTTGCTGAAACGTCTGTGCGGATCCGCTGCCCTGTTGACGCCAAGGCGCGAATCGCCGTATCCACATGCGTGCCAAAATGGCCCCCGCCCGTATAGCGATTGAACATCGGCGGAAATACCCGCAACGGCAGCGCTGCAGACATGAACAACGGCGAACGCGCCAGTGCCGCGAGCACCACCTCACCGAGTTTCACTGCCACGGGATGCCCTTCCGGCAATTGCAGGTTCTCCTTCACCGTCTGAGCCTGATATCCCGCGGTTACCTTGCCATCAACCCACTCAGCTGCATCAAGCGCGGCGCGCGCCTGCGTTACTTCACCCGCAGTCAATACATCGGGAATCGTAATCAGCATTTTTTGAGCTCCACTTATTTATTCGCTGCAAAATCAAAGAGCAGGCTGCGGCAAGCTTTCTCCGTCAACCTGCTTCTCCGATCGCCCGTTGTGTCTGTTCTTAAAACTTGAAGTTGACGCCTATCTGCCCGTTTGCCCCTGCTCCCGGAACGAGATGGCTCGGATGTGGAAGGTCGATGTAATAGCGGTTCAGCAGATTATTCACGTTCGCCTGGAATTCCAGATGCTCTCCTAACGACCGCTTCAGCATCGCGTTGAAGATCCAGTACCCAGGCACCTGCTTCATCGCCACACTTGCCACCGTAAAAGTGCCGTCCGGGTTTGGCGTGTACGAGGTTGGAACGTATGGCACCGTCGAGCTTGCTGTGCGGCTTCCCACGTAGTTACTGCCCAGCCCGCCGTTTAATCTCCACGGCAGCCGGTGGGTCACAAACAGATTGAAGGTTTGCTTCGGCACATTTGCCAGTGGATAGCCTACCGCAGCAGGGAAGAACTTGGAGAAGATCACATCGCTGTCCAGATAGGCGTAGCCGGCAACGAGATCCATACCCTCTGGCAGCCGTCCCACGACGCTGAACTGCACGCCCTTCACGAGCTGGTTGCCGGCGCCCACGATGTTATTCGAGTTTGTAGGATCAGTCTCTCGGGCATTGTCCTTTTCCGTCCTGAACCATGCGCCTTCCATCAACAATCGCTCATTCAGGAAGCTCCATTTCGCGCCTGCCTCGTAGGTTTCGTTCTCCTCCGGAGCCACGCTGCCATTCACGAGTCCGATACTGAGACTTAAAGACTCAGCGCTGGGATTGAAGCTCGTCCCATAATCGAAGTAGATGCTGCCGTGTGTCGATGGCTTGAAAACCAGCGCCGCGCGATAACTCGGCTGCTCATCCAATCTGCTGATAGGCCCTACCGGCGCAGTCACTGTCCCGCCGGCTGGCGGAGCCGGCTGATACAGGCTGTAGTCCGTGTCGAAACGATCCCAGCGCACGCCTCCGCTCAGCTCGACGAACCTTCCCAGCTTCATCGTGTCAATGAAGTAGAGCCCGACACTCTTCGCCTTCGTATGCACGATCGAAGTTATATATCCCGTACCAGCAAACGGCTGATCTTCGTTCGGGTCCAGCAGCGTCGTATATGGCACTGTGTTGATCTTGTTGATCGTGTAGCTGGTGCGAATCGGGTTCGATATCTCCTGTCCGCCTTCGACACCTGCCACCATGTTGTGCCGTACGTGCAATGCCTTGAATTGAGCCGAAACCTCGGTCTGATCCCATAGATCGCCTTCGACACTCTTCACCTGGATCTGGTTTCGGTTCACAATATTGATCTCACTGGCCGGCGTATTGGCGTCATACGGACACGCCACACTCGGGTTATAGGCGAGGGTAGGGAGCGACTTCACCACCGTCCCCACCGGCAAACTCGCCGCGGCGTTGGAACATATCTGCGGCTCCGTAATCTGCGCGTTGCGGGGATAGTTCGCTGCCCGGGCGATCGTGTGTACATTAAGCCCCGGCTTGAACTCATGTTCCACCTTGAGCGTCATGATGTCGTCGTTGGTTTTCAGGTAATTCTCGTCCGGGAATCCGAAATAACTATGCCTGTTCGCCGGAGCAAGCTTGTTATAGAGCCACGGCAAGCCGTAATCCGGGGTGTCGTCTTCGGAAAGATGGATGTAGCTGAGCGTCGCCCGTGTCTTGGTATTCAGGCCTACTGAAACCGAGGGCGCAAGTCCGAACCTGCGAACTTCCGCCCCGTCTCGCCCTGCAACTCCGCCTTCCTGCCCCATTACGTTCACGCGAAAGGCTGTGCCGCCCACTGCGTCTTCCAGCGGAGAATTGATATCCCCGGCGATTCTGCGCGTCAGACCGGTGCCGAACTGCGTCTGCACGTGCACAAACTGCGCTGCCTGGGGAACTTTGTTCTGCTGGTTGATGACGCCGCCCGTAGACCCACGCCCAAACTGAATACCGGCCGGTCCCTCAAGCACTTCCACCTGTTCAAAGTTGAAGGAATCGCGATAGTAGCTGCCAAAATCGCGGATCCCATCCATGAAGATGTCGTTGCGCGCCGTAAAGCCACGAATCGTCAGGTTGTCTCCCTGCGCTCCGGCTTCCCCTGCCGCCAAACTGATGCCCGGAACATTACGCAGCGCGTCCCGTAACGTCGTAACACCCTGATCCTGCAGCACAAACTGCGGCACCACACTTACACTCTGCGGTGTATAGAGTCGAGGCTCCGTAAACTTATCCATCGAAATCGCATCCGTCACCGATGCCGTCACAGATACAGTGTCCTTGGCCTGCACTCCGACAACCATCGTCGACGCGTCTTCAGCGCGATAGTTCAACCCCGTGCCTTCAAGGATCAGCCGCAGCGCCTCGTCCTCTCGATATAGCCCTACAACGCCTTTCGAGCTGAATCCTGCCAGAGTGCCCTCCGGCAGCACGATATGAACTGCCAGGCCGGTCGCTTTCTCATAGGCCGCAATGGTCCCATCGAGCGGTCCCGCAGGAATATCAAAGCGCTTCAATGGCAGTGTCGGCGCGCCTCCATCCGTTGCCGGATCGGTTTTCCAAACCGCCGCAACAGCCGGCTTGTTTGTGCCCATCGCTGCGTAGGCGGCGAGCGTTCCCATGGCGACCCATCCACGTGGATTCCAGAACATGCTCGACTGCCGTGCCTTCTTTGCTGCTGGCCTCTTTAGTTTCTTCCTCTTCATTTTCTTTCTCCGGAGTGTTCTCCCGTTCGGCAAACAGCGAACCTTCCAAAACTTTCAGAAAGGTCACGCCCGTTGCGGCCCACTCTCATTCATGCAAAAGCTACAAGATGGGAATCCGCTGATTCCTATCGCCCACAGCCTAGCCGCACAGTCTGAGGAACATCTCTGCGTCGCCGATTGCGACGGAGATGACCCGACTGACTAACCGAAACTCAATTGAGAATCAAGGATCTCGAACAGAAGTTGAGCCGAACAGAAAGCGACTCTATAATGCGGGTAGCCTCAGTCGGATCGGCTGCAGCTCCAGGGTCTTCGCGGTCTCCGCCAAGAGATTTTCCGCAGGGCCCTGGTCAATTCATTTGCAACCCTTAATTCCTTCGATTCTTCGTTCCATCTTGCACTAGAACGAATATACGACAC
>Ga0206936_1133_pt1 | contig 10719 bp, 8 predicted proteins | sample Alteio_BWOrgHeat_14_FD_152922 | JGI IMG/M metagenome (GOLD analysis project Ga0206936, IMG submission 152922) | Enriched cells from forest soil in Barre Woods Harvard Forest LTER site, Petersham, Massachusetts, United States -... | ecosystem: Environmental > Terrestrial > Soil > Temperate forest > O... | reverse complement strand
GCGATGGGCGCTACCGGCTTGTCGCGCTTTGCCTGACCAAAGAACAGGTCGCAGCCATTCAGAAATGGGAGCAGCACGTCCGGGCTCGCTCTCTCGAAAATATTCACCGCGCGCAAATCGACGTGGCCACGCGCGAAGACAACATTACCCGCTGGATCCAGCGTCATGGCTTCCAGGAGGCGTGGCAGATCGCCCCAGAGCTCGCCGAGCTCGGCGTCGAAGCGTACGACCTCGATCCATTGGTCGACTTCCTCGATAAATCGGCCATTCAGGTCGTGCTGGAGCAGTTCGCTTCGGCTCTCCGCGCGGAGCACTACGCCCAAGCCATGCTCGACTCAACCGGTCGCATCTTCGACCTGATCAGCGCCATCAAGACCTATTCCTACATGGACCGCGCTCCTATTCTCGAGATCGACGTGCCTGCCGGCCTGGATGCAACCATCCAGATGCTGCAATCGCGCATGGCGAACGTCAATGTAATTCGCGAGTACGAACCGGATCTGCCCACCATCAGCGCATACGGCAGCGAACTCAATCAGGTCTGGACTGTACTGATCGAGAACGCGCTGGATGCACTCGCCCGCGTCGACCGCAGCGATAACCCTACGCAAAAGGGCTGTCTTCGCCTTGTCGCCTCCGTTGAGGCAGACATGATTCTGGTCGAGATCTGGAATGATGGACCGGATATCCCAAAAGATTTGCAGGACCGGATCTTCGAGCCATTCTTCACCACCAAGGCGCCGGGGCAGGGTCTCGGTCTTGGACTGGACAATGCCATGCGTATCGTCCGCAAGCACCGCGGTCATCTCGGCGTCAAATCAGAGGATGGCGCAACCTGCTTCCGCGTACGCCTGCCTCTGAATCAGTTGCAGGCCTACTAAAATCTCCTCTCTAGCAACTGGCAATCGGCGTAGTGCAAAGCGTACGAAACAGAAGCGCTTCATTTTCCCGGATTGCCTCATCGGCACGGCTGCGCACCAGCGCCATCTTGATCGTCGCGTGTAATTCGCGATCCAGAAAAGGCTTGATCAGATAGCCATACGGATGAGTGTCGCCTGCACGCTTCAGAGTTGTATCTTCTGAGTAAGCCGAAAGATAGATGACCGGGATATGCAGATAGCGAGGAATTCGTCTGGCTGTCTCAATCCCGTCTAACTCTCCCTGGATATGAATATCCATCAGCACCAGGTCGGGAAAGACCTTTTCGATCATCTTCAAGGCCTGTTCGCCGCTGGTCGCCACCCCGGCAATCGTGTATCCCAGCTTAGTAAGTTCCTGGCGAAGATGCAGTGCCACAACAGCCTCATCTTCCACCACCAGAACCCGCGTTCCGCCTGAATGAGGCACGATTTCGGAAAACTGAATCAGAGACTGCGTTGCTGCATTCATCGCTGCACTCCTTCAACCCTGGTTGATTCCGGCCTGATTGGCTCCGGGAAAATATCCGTGAAGAATTGACTACATTCGCAGTAAGTGCACTTCCGTCCGGCAAATCCGCCATGCGTGATTGTTCCCGCTACACGAATATCTGCGGCATTCACATTCTTGTATCGGCAATGATGACTATCTCTTAAGCCTTTGATTTAAAAGATTTGTGAAGCGGCTGAGGAAAAAGCAGTACATATCATGCTGACTAGAGCGCCAATGGAAATCGCAAGGCAAAGCTCGTCGGAGCCGATCTTGTGCAGGAAACCGTGCCCGCAATCTGGCCCGCAAGCAGATACACCAACTGAACCCCAAGCGTGTCAGAGCGCTCAAAACTGAATTCCTCGGGAATCCCAATTCCGTCGTCCGCCACCGAAAGAGTCGCATGGTTATCGTCGTCCTGCGTGAAGCTGATACAGATAGTCCCCTTGCGGCCATCGGGAAAAGCGTGCTTCAACGCGTTCGAAATCAGCTCATTCACAATCAGGCCGCACGGAATAGCCGCATCAATTGGAAGCCTGACCTCCGCCACATGAATGGTGAGCGAAACCTGGTCTGGCTGCACGCTGTACGACTGGATCAGCGTCGGCACAAATGACAGCAGAAAAGCATTGAAATCGACGCGCGCAAAGTCCTTGGACTGATAAAGCGTCTGGTGAATCAACGCCATGGAACGAATGCGATTTTGCGTGCTTTGCAGTACTTCGTTGATCGATGGATCCTGTATGCGCGCCGACTCCAGACTCAGCAGGCTCGATACAACCTGCAGGCTGTTCTTGACGCGATGATGAATTTCGCTCAGAAGAATGTCTTTCTCGTGAACGCGCCGCTCCAACTCAATGTTGGTATGAGCCGCCTTGGTCAACATGCTGAATCGCTCAATCGCGTGCCGCAGAGCCCTGGGTAGCGCGCGCTGCTCGATCTGCCCTTTCACCAGGTAGTCCTGTGCCCCTTCCAGCATCGCCTCGGCCACCATTGCGTCATCGTCCCTGCAGGTAAGCACAATCAGTGGAACCTGGGGCGCCAGCTTGCGCACCCGCCGCACGGTATCGACTCCACCTTCCTCCGGAAGCCCAAGGTCAAGCAGCACGATATCCACGGCGTCTCTGGCCAGAAAATCAAGCGCCTGGCCGAGCCTCGGGAAATGAGTAATCGCATAGGTGTCTGGACGCTCGTTAGAGAACATCTCGCACAGCAGCCTCACGTCTCCCGGATTGTCCTCAACCAGCAGAATATGGAGCGGTGGCGCAATCATCGCTTGCCTCGCCGAATACCGCGGCATTCTAAGAGCCATTGGAATCCAGTAAGAAACTAAAAAAATCTCATGTAAGGCACAAAAAAGATCGGGACGGGGTCCTCATTGCACCCGTCCCGATCTCTGACCCGAGTCACTCGGCCTCCCTTATCTCTTCCGCTTATTTTTTGACCAGATCGCCACTCTCGTCACGAAGCTCGATCGGCCCAAGGTTCAGCTTTTCCATATCCGTCTGAATCTTTTCGCGGTCGCCTACAGCAATCACGATCAGATTCTCCGGATGAATGTAGTCCGTCGCCGCCTTCGCGACAGCCGCGGGAGTGACAGCCTCAAACGAGGCAGGCAGTTTTTGGAAGTAGTCGTTAGGCAGGTTGAAGACATACAACTCGCCCATCAACCCCATCAGGTTGCCTACCGTCTCAAACGATCCCGGCAGAGAACGCAGAGCGTTGTCCTTGGCCAGCTTCAACTCCTCGGGCGTCGCCGGATCCGTGTGGATGCGATTGAGTTCCGTGAAAAGCTCCTTGGTCGCCGGGCCAGTCACATCCGTACGCACCTGCGCACCAGAGTAGAACGGTCCGCCGCCGCGGTTGAAGAAGAAGCCTGAGAATGCACCATATGTGTACCCGTTCTTTTCACGCAGGTTCATGTTGATGCGGCTCGCGAAAAGCCCACCCAGGATGCTGTTCATCTCTGTGATTGCTGGATAGTCGGGAGTGTTCCGCGGCACGCCGAGGCCAAAGGCAATCAGCGTGGTCTGCGGTGAACCCGGCTTGTCGACAATCACAATTTTGCGCGCCGGAGGACTCGGCGGATCAGGCAGCGTCGCCTGCGCTGCTGCGGAAGTGCTGCTCCATCCACCGAAGTACTTCTCGGCCAGGCGCTTCGCATCGGCCTCGGTCAGATCGCCGGCCAGCAGCAGAGCCGCATCCTTGGGCGTGTAATGAGCGCCCCAGAATGCTGTCATGTCAGCTCGTGTTATCGCCTTTACCGACTCCGTTGTTCCCACAGGACGGAAGCCGTAAGGCTGATCGCTGTAGAGCACCTTCTGCCCTACGCGCAGGGCAGAGGATATCGGTTGGTCGCCTTCCTGCAGAATGGCCACCAGCCGCTGCTTGCGGATACGCTCTACCTCTTCGTCTTTGAACGCCGGGTGCAGCGTCACGTCCGAAAGCAGTTCCATCGCCGCATTGGTATTGTTGCTCAGCGAACCGACGCTGACCGACGCATTATCCGTGCTCGCCGATGCGCCCAGCGCCGCGCCAATCTGCGCAATGTCGTTGGCCAGCTGAGTCGATGAGCGCGTCGCCGTACCTTCCGAAAGCATGCGCGCCGTAAAGGCTGCGAGGCCCGGCTTATCCTTCGGATTTTCTTCACCGCCCGCCAGAGTCACCACTGCCCCGCTGAAAACCGGCAGGGAGTGCTCTTCGAGCAGGTAAACCTTCACGCCATTGGCCAGCGCGAACGTTTTCGGCGCAGGCAGGTGCAGGATCGGCTCCGGGCCCGGCTTGGGCGCATCCTTGCGCCAGTTCTGCGCGGTCTCGAAGTCAGCGCTGTACGGTGGAACCACCTTGACATCGGCATCCGTATCGTCAGGGCTTCGGGGAACTTCCTCCGTAACTTTCTTTCCGGGAGTGCAGTAGATGACTGCGCGCTGATTTTTGGCGAAGACATTTTGCGCAATCTTCTGAACGCTGGCAGTAGTCACGGCCTCATACCGCGCGACGTCCTTGGGCAGGTAGCCTGGGTCGGCGAGGTATTGATTGTAGCGATTCATCATGTCGGCGACACCGCCAAAGCCACCTAGACGCTGCAACCCCTGAATCAGCCCGGAAAGGCTCTGGTTGCGAACGCGATCAAGCTCAGCCTGTGTCGGACCATCCTTGCGCAGCGCTTCTACTTCCTTGTCGAATGCCGCTTCCAGATCCTCCAGCTTCACGCCAGGACGGGCAATAATGTCGCAGCTCGCAATAGAGGTCACCATCACCGCCTTGTTGCTGCAGCTGATACTCTGCGCAACCTGCGTCTGGTAGACAAGCTTCTGGTACAGCCGGCTGGTCTTGCCGCCGCCCAGAATGTTCATGAACATGTCCGTATCGGCATCGCCGGGATGAAAGGCCTCAGGAGAAAGCCACGCCACGGACAGCCGCGGAAGCTGCACGGTATCAGTGACAGTGATACGACGCTCCGTGGTGATCGCAGGAGTATCGACCTTGACCTTTTCAACGGGAGGTCCGGCAGGAATCGGTCCGAAGTACTTAGCGATCTTTTCCTTGATCGTCGCCGGATCTAAATCGCCAACAATCGCGATACTCGCATTGTTCGGCGTGTAGAAGTGCTGGAAGAAGTCGCGCACATCATTCAGCCGCGCCGCTTCCACATCCGCATGCGAACCAATCACATTGCCGTAGTATGGGTGTCCCTTGAGGAAGAGCAGATGACCCTCAGCCTCATCGGCCACATCGTAGGGCTGCCCTTCATCCTGCCGCAGCTCGTTGCGCACCACATCGCGCTGGTTCGCCAGCTTCGTACGGTCGAGCGTCTCCAACAGGAAGCCCATCCGGTCGCTTTCAAGCCAAAGACCCAGATCGAGCTGGTTGCTGGGCAGAGTCTCAAAATAATTAGTCCGGTCATAATCGGTTGTGCCGTTGATGTCCGTAGCGCCCGCGCCCTCGACGTACTTGATGTGCGCCTTCTCGCCAACGTGCTCCGAGCCCTCGAACATCATGTGCTCAAAGAGATGCGCAAACCCTGTCCGGCCTGCCTTCTCGTTCACCGGGCCCACGTGGTACCAGAGGTCGACAGCAACCAGCGGCAGCCGGTGATCTTCGCGCAGAATCACCTCAAGTCCATTCGGCAGCGTGTATTTCTCAAACTTGAGATTCGGAACCTTGAGGGGCGCGGTCGCCGGCGTCGCAACAGCGTCAGCCAACACTGGATTGAAGATAAGAGCGCCAATCGTCAGCGCGGGAGTCAGAACGGCAGACAGCAGCGAGCCGTTGCGCCGGTTAAGTGAGTACAGTTTCATCGTGGGTTCTCCGCAGGAAAGAGATTCAGGCATGTTTACAGCATACCCAGCTGGCAGGGGCGCCGCTCAAAGTGCAACGCACGCAGGAGATGAGCCGGGCAAAATGTTGGTAGAGTTTTGGACATTCGTAAGACGCACAGTATCTTAGCCGGAGGACAAGTCACTTCCATGAAGTGACGAAATGCGGTCTTTCGGGACGAAAGACTACATTTCCGGGACGAAAGTCCGCGACTACTTCTCCACTTCCACGCCGCGCCAAAAGGCAACATGATTTTTGATCTTGCGCGCTGCCGGCTTTGGATCGGGATAGTACCAGGCGGCGTCCGGGTTCTCCTGGCCATCGGCAAACAGTGAGTAGTACCGCGCCTGACCTTTCCACGGACAAGTGGATGTGGTGGAACTTGGGCGGAAGAACTCCCGTTTCAATGACGACTCGGGGAAATAGACATTCCCTTCCACCGTTTCATAGTTGTCGCTTTCGGCAATCACGATGCCGTTCCAGACTGCTTTTGCCATGATGAGTTAAACGTCCAATTCTGATTTCTGGTTCCCGAAATCCGAATGGAAGCCGGAATCGTCCTCTCCGGCTTCCGTTCGTTTCAGGTCGTGTTGCTACTGCGCGATCACTGAGACCGCTGTGACATGCACCGACTTGGTTGCCGTATCAGCTGTCGCCGTGATGGCAACATGCTTGCCGTAAGCGTCTTTTACCGAGTCAGGATTGTCGATGGCCCAGACTTCCTTCTTAGCCTCATCCACAAACACGGGCTTTTCACCGCCGTCGATGCATTTCTTGGCACAACTGGCGCCAGTGCCCGCATGCTTTGCGCCGCACATAGCGTCCGAAATCCAACCATTGAGCTTAGCCGGCGAGTCGGCGGCAAAGGCCGCAACCGCAACAAAGGACATGAACGAAAGCGCAACCGCGAAAATACGTTTCATAAGTGGTCTCCAATCATTGGGAATAGGTAAGATCTGCTTTCTGTTGATCCTAGTGAGAATGCGCCAAATCGCACCGCTTTGCAAGCGGCGGTTTTTCAGAAAATCCAAAAATGCCCAATTTATCGCGTAGTTTGGGACGGCGGAAGCGAATTGCCGCTCCGCGCTGCCCGCATGTTCTCAACATTCTTTTTTATTGCTTCATAGCGTGTAGCTGCCGCCTGTGAATTGTCCACCAGCCTCAGAGTCTTGGAGAAGTAGGTAGGCAACTTGACGTGAATCTCCGGCAGAATGTGCGACAGCTTGGCCAGAATAAAGAAGGGCTCGGCATTGCAATCCACAAAGAGATCTGCCGAGAGCGCCCCGTGCAGCACCAATGACGCAGCCATCTCCCAGTAGGTCACAACCTGCCGCAGCCACGCATTCCTCTCCGAGCCGGAGTCGTACTGCACCGCAAAGAACTCTTCCGCGGTAGCCGGCCAGAATTCTCCGGTTATCCACGCCCGAGCCTGGCGCATCACAGTCTCTGTGCGCAGCTCGTAAAGCTTCAGAATGATTTCAGCATCAGCATTGCTTGCGATTCCCTGTGACACGTGTTGCCTCCGGTCACCATCCTAACCGATCCGGGGTTCGCATACGCTGAAAGTACTGCGCCGGTCATGATGAGCAGATTACGAGACCGGCTGCAACTCTGCCTCGTCGTGTTTTTCCTTAACCGGCCCATGCGTCTCCACGGTCGGCGGAGGAGGAGCATCCCCGATCCGCTTCTCGTACTCGCATGGTTCCGTCACTGCGGGTACCGCCTTGGCCACAACTCTGCTTGGCGCCTTCTTAGCCGCAGCGCCTTTCTTGGCCGCCGTCTTCTTGGGAGCCGCCTCTTCCGCGGCCGCAGGCTTGCTGTTCGGACAGAACAGGTACACCCCCGACTTGAGCGTCTTCTCCAGCAAATAAGGGCTCTTGCACTTCGGACATTTCTTCGCCACCGGCTTGTAGTTAGAAGTGAAGTCGCACTTCGGATAATTCGTGCAGCCCCAGAAGATGTTCCCTCGTCGCGCTTTGCGCTCCGCCAGATCCCCTTCGCCGCACTTCGGACACTTCATGCCTTCGATCAGGTTCTGCTTCACGTACTTGCATTTCGGATAACCCGAGCATGAGACAAACTCGCCGTAAACTCCCTGGCGCAGCACAAGCTCCTTGCCGCAAAGCGGACAATCTTCCCCGGTCGGCACAGGCGGCTTTTGCTGTTGCTTCTGGCTCAGCTTGCGAATCGTCTTGCACGGAGGATCTTCGCTGTATCCGGGGCACGACATGAACATGCCGAACGGCCCGCGGCGCAGCACCATCACTCGGCCGCAGTTTTCGCAGTACTCCTCGTTCTGCTCTGCTTCCTGAGCCTCGGGAGTGGCCATATCCGGCTTGCCGGCCGTATTTTCTTTCGTGAAGGTACAGCTGTTCTTATCCTTCTTGTCGTAGGCGCTGCAGGCAAAGAACGTCCCAAACTTGCCCCACTTCAGCAGCAGCGGAGAACCGCAGAGATCGCACTTTTCATCGGTCACCTGCTCCATCGCCTTGATGCTTTCCATTTTCTTGCCGGCGACTTTGAGTTCCTTTTCAAAGTGCGTGTAGAACCCGCCCAGCAGGTCCGTCCACTTCTCCTTGCCCTCTTCAATGTCGTCCAGCTCGCCTTCCAGCTTGGCCGTGTACGCGGTGTCGAAGATATAAGGAAAATTCTTCACCAGCAGGTCGCAAACCACCATGCCGATCTCAGTCGGATAGAAACGTCCACACGGGCCGCCATGCTTCACCACATACTCGCGATCCTGAATGGTATTGATGATCGACGCATAGGTGGAGGGACGGCCAATGCCGCGCTCTTCCAGCTCCTTCACCAGCGAAGCCTCGTTGTACCGCGGAGCAGGCTCGGTAAAGTGCTGCTCAGGCTTCAGCTCTTCGAGCGCCAGCTTTTCGCCTTCGTTCATTGCGGGAAGCCGGTTCGCTAACTCATCGTCCTCTTCATCCTTCTTGTCTTTCGCGACCTCGTAAACCTTGAGGAAGCCGTCAAAGACTGGCACCGATCCGCTGACGCGAAAATCATAAGTCCGCCTCGCCTTCGCCGCTATCTCCACCGTCGTCACGTCAAAGATCGCCGCCGTCATCTGCGAAGCGACAAACCTCTGCCAGATGAGCCGATACAGCTTCAACTGCTCATCGCTCAAATACTTCGCAATCGCATCCGGCGTCCGGTTCACATCCGTCGGGCGAATAGCCTCATGCGCATCCTGCGAATCCTTCTTGCCCTTGTATTGAATGGCCGCCGCCGGCAGATACTTCGCACCGAGCTGCTTGCCAATCCATTCACGCGCCCCGGCAATCGCATCCGGCGCAACACGCGGCGAATCGGTACGCATGTAGGTGATCAAACCCACCGTCCCCTCGTCGCCCACATCAACACCTTCATAAAGCCGCTGCGCCACACCCATCGTGCGCCGTACATTAAATCCCAGCTTCCGCGAAGAGTCCTGCTGCAGCTGGCTGGTCGTAAACGGCGCCGAAGGATTACGCTTGCGCTGCTTGCGCTCCACCTGGCGAACGCTCCACTGCGCCTTCTCCAGCTCTGCCACAGCCTCTTTCGAAGTAACGCCATCCGGCAGCGCCGGAGAATTCACCGTGTCGACCGTCGCCCGCTTGCCATCGATACCGACCAGCCGCGCCGTAAAGCTCTCCGGGGTCCGTCCTTCCGGATGCAGTTGCGCGTCCAGCGTCCAGTACTCCACCGGTTTGAACGCATTGATCTCCCGCTCACGCTCCACAATCAGCCGCACCGCAACCGTCTGCACGCGACCGGCAGACAATCCGCGCCGCACCTTGTCCCACAACAACGGAGAAACCTGGTATCCCACCAGCCGATCCAGAACGCGCCGCGTCTGCTGCGCATCCACCAGATCCTGATCAATATCGCGAGCGTGCTGGAAGGCATCCTGCACAGCCTTCTTGGTGATCTCGTTAAAAGTCACGCGGCGAATCTTCTTGCGCTGCGCTGCATTCGTACCCAGTTGCAGGGCCAGATGATACGCAATCGCCTCGCCTTCGCGATCCGGGTCAGGCGCCAGAAATATCTTGTCCGCTTTTGCCGCCGCTCGCTGCAACTGCGCGACCAGCTTCTCCTTGCCCGGAGAGACGATCAGCGTCGGCTCAAAGGTACGCTTTTTCAACTCCACGCCAATGTCGTTCTTGGGCAGGTCCATGATGTGACCGATAGAGGCCTGCACCTCATACCCGCTGCCAAGATACTTCCCGATCGTCTTCGCCTTGGCGGGGGACTCGACGATCACCAGTGATTTGCTCATTTCCATCCTTATATCAGGTACACGGTACCGTACCCCGCTCACCGCGTCCGAACTTGCATCTCAATTAATGAGCAGTTGGACTACTGCGGAGTTCAATCAGTTACGCCAGCTCGCGCATATTTGCGCCAGATTTCCGGCAGAATTCATGGGCAATTGATCCGGCGCCAGCCGGAATCCAAAATTTGCCCACCGAAACAGGACGCTAACACGAAACGCCCCGACAATGCTAATCCGCGCGTAAGCTGCCGTCGTGTCGTAGCGACTTCACACGCTAAAATCTGCGAACATAATTCTTGCCCGGCAGAGAGCGAATACGGCCCGCCAGTTCCAGTTCAAACAGAGCCGTAAACACTTCAGCAGAAGTCAGTTGCGTCTCCAGCATCTCCAGAATCTCATCCATCTGCAGCGCCGCGTCCTGTCGCAGCACCTCCAGAACTATAGCCTCATTGCCTGTCGCTGGAGGTTCAGGCAGAAGAGATGCACCGGGTGCCCCATTCGATTCAGACGCCCATCCCTTCTCCAACTCCAGCCGCACCTGCGAAGACAGCACTTCCCACACATCCTCCCAGGTCGCCGTAAGCTGCGCCCCCTGTTTAATCAACGTGTTAGGCGTCCACGATTGCTTGTTGGTCACGTTGCCCGGAACGGCATACACATCCCGCCCCTGCTCCGCCGCGCAGCGCGCCGTCACCCGTGTTCCGGAGTTCTCACTCGCCTCTACCACC
>Ga0206936_1288_pt1 | contig 10774 bp, 8 predicted proteins | sample Alteio_BWOrgHeat_14_FD_152922 | JGI IMG/M metagenome (GOLD analysis project Ga0206936, IMG submission 152922) | Enriched cells from forest soil in Barre Woods Harvard Forest LTER site, Petersham, Massachusetts, United States -... | ecosystem: Environmental > Terrestrial > Soil > Temperate forest > O... | reverse complement strand
CAAGAAAGAATATTGAATCACCTAACTCCCATTGAAGCATCCTTAATACATAAGAACCCTTGTGATAAACCAGGCGGCTATCGAAAATAGACCATACATTGGTGGTATCGTTGACATATACCGAGCCATTTGGAACGCTGCAAATATCATTTAATAGATTTTGTTTGAAAGTTTGCCACGTTGAATGTTGAAGATGGTCTTCGGTTTGGTTTTCGCAGAATGTTGCAAAACCTTCATTCAACCATATTTCATGCCAACTGGCACAGGTAACCTTATCGCCAAACCATTGATGACCGGTTTCGTGAGCTATCAACCAGCCTGAGAAATTAATAACAAAGCTCATGGTTTGAAATTCCTCTCCTCCACCCCATCCCCATTCAGCTAAACCATATTTTTCGTTCATATAAGGATAAGGACTAAACAAGCTGTCATATAATTGAATCACAGGAATCAGGTAAGGGGACTGAGAGGCATCAGCAGCCGAATCTTCAGGGTAAGCATAGAGCAAAATTGGCAAAGAATCGACCCCCATAGGCACATAATTATAATACTGTACATAATTGGTGATGGAAATTCCTATGAGGTAATTAGTAATAGGATAGCGGTGTTTCCAATGATAGATTGTCGAATTACCGACCTGAGTTGTTTCAACCAATAAGCCATTACCTGCGACCCTATTGCCTTGCGGAACGGTGACAATCACATCTATGGAATCAATTTTATCATTTAAAGAAACCTTGCAAGGGAACCAATCGCTGCCACCATAAGGCTCGGATAAAGTATAGAGAACAGGGGTGCTGTTATGGGTGCTTAAGGTGAATGAACCAAAGCCAGTAGTTGGCGGAATGCCCTGATAATAGACTGCAATGGAATCAAGAGTGTTTATCGGAATTACTCCTGGTAGTGTTATTTGTAAAACATCGCCTGGCAATTGATTGAAAACAACATTAGAACCATGATAAATAACTGAATCAACAACTAAGGAGTCGGAGCAATCGAAATTCATCTGGTTAAAATTAGCTGCAACCGGCTCGAAATAGGAAGTTATTTTTCCGCTGATATATCTGATGGAGGGGTCGAGTGTCCATTCCAGCCGATGGTATTTTAAATCATAATTATCGGTATAAGCAGTGGTGATGCTCTTGAGTTTCCAGGCATTTGCCTGTGCTTCGGACTGCACCATTGACTCGAAATTACTCCAGTAGTTTATGCTTTGACCGAAGATAAATTGAGATGCAATGAGCATTAGTGCAGCGATGTAATTTTTTTTCATTTGATTATTTATTAAGTTATTAGAATGTAAAGCTACAGAAACAATTTTAATTATCTATTTATTATTTACGCTGGTATCCTTGATTCCTTTGCGATAAATGACGGTGTCCTTCAGATTTCCCTGTTCATCAAAGAATTTCCAGAAACCTTGTTCTTTATCGTTTTCAAAAAAGCCCTGCTTTTGAAGCTTTCCACTTTGATACCAGAAGGAAGATTTGCCTTGCCTGAGCCCGAGAGAATCATAAATTACCTCGGATTGCTTCAATCCATTGGCATAAAATTTAGTATCTTTATCATAGTTTCCTTCTAAAGCAACATGAGTTTCAATGATGATTCCATCCTCAGAAAATGTCTTTGATTGCAATTCTTTTCCACTTTTATATATAGCTTCCTGCTGGCATTTATCTCCTTCATACCAATAACAGACTTTCCCTTCAGGGTGACTATCTACATAATTGGCATCTTGAAGTTTTTTTCCTGATTTGTAATAATGAATCACCTGGTACTTGCTGGTGTCTTTTCCATTACCAGGATATATTTTTACCACTTTAGGTGTGTCATTATCCCATTTTTCGAGAACTACTTTCACTTGTCCATAGGAATTTAAAGATATCAGGACAAATATTGATAAATTAAAAAGGGATATTTTAATGATTTTCATATTATGATTTATTAATTCGTGCAAAAATACACATTAAAGATGGTTAAATAAGATAGGAAGAAGGAAAGTTGCCTATTGTTAAAGATAAAAACGAGTAAATTATGATTCTAATCTACCAAAAAGTTAGAATCGTAATTAATCTTTCGCTTTACATCAATGGCATTTATACCAAACTTTGTCTTAAACCTACGGCTGAAATAAGTAGCATCTTTAAATCCAACCATATCAGATATTTCCTGCACTGTTCTGCCCTTATTCATCAGCAACTGATAGGCTTTCATTAGTCTTTCTGATTCGATATAATTCTGAAGATTCTTTCCAGTAGTTGCTTTAAAGAATTGCCCCACATAATCCTCTGCAAGGCAGGCAATATCAGCTAAAACGGCATTGGATAAATCTTTTCCGAGATTCAGTTTAATATGGTTAAGCATATCTAAAAGACGTTTATCGCCTGATAAAACAAGTTTTTCAATGTTCTTTTGATATTTTGGCTCAGAGTTTATGTAACGACAGAGATGAATAACAATTTCTTCGATATAGTTTCTTATGATATTCAGCCTACCTATCTTATCTAAAGCTTCCTCAAGAGCAATGCTTTTAACTAAAAATCCAAGTTCTTCATCCGGAGGAATTAACATGGCAGGCAATTCCATAAAGGAAAATAAGCCGAATGCATTGTGTATGTCAACATCAAAAAAGACTAAAGTATAGGCTTCGCTGGCAGCCGAAATGTCACCGATAGGAAATATTTTTTTATGAAATTGAGTGCTTATTTCTATATTAGGAAAACCTTCTTCCCCAAATACAGGGTATTTACTTGTTTTACCACATCTTAAATAGATTAGCTCGGAGGCAGGAATAAAATAGAAAGCCCCTTCCTTTAAGGGAGTAAAGTTTTCTCCTGCATAAAAGTTACCTTTGTCAATCCTGACAAGAATGTTTTGAGGTTCGTGATAACGGTTAAATTCAAAAGGTTTTAGAATTTCCTGCTGACTTGCCCTGTTATATTTAACCTGCAAATCATTTAATATCTTATTGAATATATTCATACCCCCCAAGGTTGTGTTAATTGTGTGGGGACGAAATTAGTAAAAAAATAGCTTAGCTAAAAATCTTTTCAACGAAACTCTTTACTATTTTCCTATCTTTGCGCCCTTATTATTTAATACTTTACAAATGAACATACACGAATATCAAGGAAAATCTATTTTAAAGAGTTACGGAGTTGCAATTCAGGAGGGAATAGTTGCAGAAACACCTGAACAAGCAGTGGAAGCAGCAAAGGAATTGCAAAAACAAACAGGAACGGGATGGTGGGTTGTTAAAGCCCAGATTCATGCCGGCGGCAGAGGCAAAGGAAAAATTATTGGCACCGAACAAAGAGGAGTTGCACTGGCAAAATCTTTGGATGATGTGAAAACTATTTCACAAAATATCCTTGGAAACACATTGGTTACTATACAAACCGGTGAACATGGAAAAAAAGTTAATAAGGTTTTAATAGCTCAGGACGTTTATTATCCAGGAGAAAGTAAAACTGCTGAGTTTTATATGAGCGTTCTTTTAAACAGGCAGACAGGAAGGAATATAATAATGTATAGTACAGAAGGAGGTATGGATATTGAAGAAGTTGCAGCAAAAACTCCACATCTTATTTTTAAAGAAGAGATTGACCCTGCAGTTGGTTTGCAACCTTTCCAGACAAGGAAGATTGCTTTTAATCTTGGTTTATCTGGCAATGCCTTTAAAGAGATGAATAAGTTTGTTGCTAATCTTTATAAAGCTTATGATTCCATTGATGCATCAATGTTTGAGATAAACCCTGTATTAAAGACCTCAGATAATAAAATAATTGCTGTTGATTCAAAAGTAAATCTTGATGAAAATGCTTTGTATCGCCATCCTGATTATGCAGCAATGAGGGACGTTAATGAAGAAGACCCAACTGAGGTTGAAGCGGGAGAGCATAATCTGAATTATGTGAAATTAGATGGCAATGTTGGATGCATGGTTAATGGCGCCGGACTTGCAATGGCTACTATGGATATTATTAAACTCGCAGGCGGATTTCCAGCTAACTTCCTTGATGTAGGCGGAACTGCAAATGCTGCAAGAGTTGAACAGGCATTCAGGATAATTTTGAAAGACCCTCATGTAAAAGCTATACTAGTAAATATTTTTGGAGGCATTGTTCGTTGCGACAGGGTGGCTCAGGGAATTGTTGATGCTTATAAAAACATTGGAGAAATACCTGTTCCGATTATTGTTCGCTTACAAGGGACAAATGCTGTTGAGGCAAAGAAGATAATTGATGATAGCGGATTAAAAGTATATTCTGCAATTCTGCTTAAAGAAGCTGCTGATTTAGTTAACCAGGTATTGAAGAAATAACCAATGAAATCTCTCCCTACCGAATCAAACTTTCTTGGAATTGAAGATAAAAGTCTTTATTCTTTTGAGAATGCCAAATATGTTATCCAACAAGTTCCTTATGAACATACATCATCTTACCTTCAAGGTTCTGCCAAGGGACCTGCTGCGATTATTGAAGCCTCACATTTTGTTGAGTTTTATGATGAAGAGTTAGATGTTGAGACTATCCAAACAAATCCTATAGCTACTCTGAAACCAATTGTTTTCCATGATGTAGTTGATGCTGATGCGATTAATTTAATAGAACAACATACCGATTTTTTATTAAGTAATAATAAGTTTGTTATATCTCTTGGAGCGGAGCATACAGTAACTTTGGGATTTATAAAGGCGTTTATAAAGAAGTTTAGTAATCTGACGGTTCTTCAAATTGATGCTCATTCAGATTTAAGACATTCATATCATGACAACTTGTATTCTCATGCTTCAGTAATGGCTAGGATTCATGAGTTAGGAATCAATTTAACCCAAATAGGTATTAGGGCACAGTGTAAGGAAGAATCAGATTTAATTAAGGCATCTGATAATATACACACCTTTTATGCCCATAAAATCAGAACTAATCCTGATTGGATGGAAAAAGCAATTGAAACCTTAACTGATAATGTTTATATTACAATTGATGCCGATGGCTTTGACCCATCTATAGTTCCATCTGTGGGTACAGCAGAACCTGGAGGTATGTACTGGGAGGAAACATTATCCTTTTTAAGAAAAGTATGCAAACAAAGGAATGTCGTTGGATTTGACGTAGTAGAAGTTGCTCCATCGGAAGGTCAGATTCTTTCTGAATATGCTATGGCAAAATTGGTTTACAGGTTAATAGGATATATCAGCATTAAGAACACTAATTAGATTTTAAATTTGCCGCTTGAGCAATAATGTTTAATTTTGCCAAAACTAAATTAAAAATATATAAAAATTATGGCTACTTATAACAATCACATCCTTGTTCCTATTGATTTTTCGGAACAATCTCTTATTGCTTTAGACCAATCTTATAACCTTGCTCGTTTAACTAAGGCAGACATTAGTCTTTTGTATGTGTTAGATGAAGAGCACAGTAATCTTTTTTCAATCTTCGGTAAAGAAAAGAAAGCGAAAAAAGAAAAAGGCAAATTCAAGAAGGGGATAAAAGAAAAGCTAGATAAACTTGCAAAGGAAACAACTGCAAAATCAGGAGTAAAAGTGAATACTAAAATTACAGTTGGAAAGATTTATGAAGAAATTGTAAGTGTCGCAAATGAATTAAACGCTGCATTTATTATAATGGGAACAAATGGTCAGCATGGACTTAAAAAGAGATTTATTGGTTCAAATGCCTTGAGAGTTGTGAAAGAAAGTAATTGCCCTGTTATAACTATCGCTGGAAAAAAACACCGGTCTGGTTGTAAGGTTATTGTTCTTCCTCTCGACCTCACAGAGGAAACAAAAGAGAAAACAGGTAAAGCTATTGAATTGGCTAATTATTTTGGTTCTTCAATAAAAATTGTTTCCGTTATCAATACTAAAGATGAGATGATTATTGAAAAACTTAAATCTCAAATGAAACAGGTAGAAGCTTTTATTAAAAAACGTAAAGTTTCTGTCACTGCTGAATTCGTTGAGAACAGTAATATCGTAGGTGGAATTTTAAAGTACACAAAGAAAGTAAAAGCTGATTTAATTTTAATCATGACACAATCTGAAATGGATTGGACGGATATGTTTATTGGCTCATCGGCACAGGAAATTATCAATAAGTCTGATGTTCCAGTTCTTTCAATTCATCCTATGGATAAACCTGAGTCAAGTATGATTCCATATTCATTTTAAAAATTTATGTTATAACCTATGAAGACATTCGACATTAAAAACATTCTGATTCCTCTTGATTTTTCAGAGACATCACTTCTTGCCTTAGATCATGCTGTATTTATGGCAAGATTATATAAAGCTGAAATTACTTTGCTCCATGTTGTTGAAACATTTATGTTTACATCTGCAATTACATTTACTGATACCGGAAATGATCTTGCCTCTATTATAAATGAAAAAGCGGAGGAAAAACTTAGGAATACTGCGAATGAAATTCTTGATAAATCAGGAGTAAAAGTAAATATTAAATTAGTAACAGGCAGAATTTATAAATCTATTATTGAAGTTGCAAACGCTTCAAAAGCTGATGTAATTATTATGGGTACTCATGGTGTAAGTGGTTTTCGCGAATTTGTTATCGGCAGTAATGCTTTCAGGGTTGTTACCGAAGCGCCATGCCCTGTTATTTCTGTTCAAACAAATAGTAGAAAGATAGGATATACTAGCATTATACTTCCTATTGATAATTCTTTGGCTTCTCGCCAAAAGGTTAGTTATGCTGCCGATATGGCTTTAAAATATAACTGTCATATTCATATTGTCGGGCTTGTGAATGAAAACGATGACAATTTTATGCGAGCTTTAAACTTAAAAATTTCACAAGTTGAAACTTATTTGAAGGAACATAAAGTGCTTTTTGATACCAAATTTATGCACGGGGATAATTTAGGCGATATGACTTTAAAAGGTGCCGCTGAATTGAAAGGTGATTTAATTGTAATGATGACTGACCAGGAGGCAGATTATGAATTCAGAGGAATATTAATGGGCTCCTATTCGCAAACAATTGTCAATCATTCCAAAATTCCTGTGATGAGCATTAACCCGATATTAAATATCCCGGAGGTTAATATGGTTCAATACGGATTTTAATTAATAGTAAAAAAGGTAAGGACATATATCCTGACCTCTTTTACTATTATTAGAATATTTAACTTCCGAATACTTTCTTTAAGATATCTGTAACCTGAGCCATAGGGTCAGTACGAATCTTTAATTCTTCCTGAGAAATTAAATAGAATAAACCATCCAATGCTTTTTGGCAGATGTATTCATTCAAATCAGGATTAATTTTATCCACAAATGGGTCTTGATTATAAAAATCAATTAACGGTCTCCAATATTTTGTAACCTCAACCTTGTCAATAGAAGCCTGAATAACAGGTTTGAATTTAGCTTTCAGAGCAGCCGATGTTGTATTGCGAAGATAAACAGTTGCCGCATCCTTGTTTCCTCTTAAAATCCCTAAAGCATCCGAAAATGTCATATTTTTAACTGCATCTACAAAAATCGGTGCGGCAGATTTAGCGGCATCTTCAGCAGCACGATTCATGGTTAAAACAAACTTATCAACCTGATCTCCCATTCCAACTTCTCTTGCAGTATTTTCTACATTCTGTGCATCTTTAGGAAAGGGAATTTTAATGATTGGGTTCTTAAAATAACCATCCACAACAGATGCTTTGTTAGCCGAATTCTGACTACCAATGGTAAGCGCATCCTTTAATCCATGCACAATATCGTCATTCGATAAACCAGAACCTTTGTTAGGATTGACAGCATTCTTAACATCCTTTTCAAAATTATTCAGGTTGAATTGAGCAAAGCAACTCATGTTTACAACAAGCAACAAAACTACGGCAAAATTGATCTTTCTCATTTTTATATATTTAATTATTATTATTTGAACATTTTAGGCAAAGCAAAGATATTGCCAAAGAATGAATAGTTGATGAACAACGCAAAATACAATGTGGTTATGTTAGTAGAATTTAATGGAATTAATCTTTTTATAACCTATCAATTGGTCATATCTGCTGGAAATAGGATGATGATAAACTAATATAGTATAATCATTTTCAGTATCCCAATGATTGCCTTCCACAAAAGTTTCATCGGCAACACCGGATTTATCGCCAACAAAAACAATCCAATAATTATAATAACCTTGCTTCAGATATAATTGACCTTTATATGCCTGGGCATTGAAATCATAAGTCAACATTGCTTCTTTCCTGACAGTCCAATCGGTTAATGCTCCGAAAATATAAAAGTTACCAGTATCTATTGGAGTATCATAAGGGAAATTAAAATGTACCCATGAATAATCACATTCAACATCAGGATTTGGAGTAGGAACATCCTGTGTGTGGATATAAAAATGCCCATTTATATCACTAACAGTAAAATATCGCTGAGCAGACAAATTCGGATCTTTCGTAAGATACACCTGAAAAGTATCATTAACTTTTTCTAACTTCATTGTTCTTTCAGTATTCGATTTCAATGTCCTTGTATCAAACCAACGAAACTCATTGGCACCATTAAAAAGATTCCCATCTTCATAGGCATAATCAAATTCATTATCCTTTACAAATAAAGGTTTGAGATTTGAAATCGAATTATCCCAACGCCCGTTCTGCATGATAACAACTGTCAATTCCTGGTAAGCATCTACGATTGGATACCCTCTGTTTATGATACTAAAATCAATCGCCTGCTTCATATCTCTTACACTAGTTGTGGAAGGTTTGTCAACAACTGCTTTGATATTAACCCTCCTGTCAACAACCATAAATCTTCTTGTCAAAACTACCTGATCAGGGTCACTATCAGCATAAACTTTAATGATATAATTCCCCGAAATCATTAACCTGATTGCACTATTTGGAAAGGTCAACGAATAATGAGTGTAACTCTGATAAGTGCTTGATGAACTTGAGTAATTAGTAATTCTATCCTCCGTATATCCCTTGATGACATCAAAAATATTCATATCACTCGGTTGCCAATGTGCATCACAATGAATAAATGTATATGAATAATCACGCCCTCCGCCATTCAAATCATCAAAACTCAATAACAGTTTTTCGTTGGTTCCTAATGATATAATAGGATCTGATAATTGGTCATTTGTTGAAGTAGGATCACCTAAATCCCGATGCAACATCACCGTTTTTATGTTCGATGAATACTCATAATCATCATATCTGAAATGATTATCCTTAGCATAATCAACATCCGATGTTTGTGAATAAAATAAACCTGGGGTAAGTAAAATTACAATTATCGCAAAATGGAAATACTTCCGAAACATTTAAACAGCCTCTAATTCAATTAGCTCATTAAACGCAACTTCCCATATTTTAGTCTGCTCGGCAAGCAACCTTTCCGTGATTTGATATTTCTCCATCAACTCCTTCCGCTTCGCCACATCAGCATATACTTCGGGCTTTGCAAGTTCAGCTTCTATGTTATGTTTTTCCTGTTCAATCTCAGCAATTTTCTCCTCATAACTCTTCACCGTTTTGCTTAATTTCTGAATTTTCTTCTTCTGCTCCTGCTCTTTCTGATGATCAACTTTCTTCTCCTCTTTCTCCTTTGGTTTATGCTTTGCTAACTCAACTGCTTTGTTTGCAGGAGCAGGATTTTGCTTCCGTTTCATATCCCATTCCTCGTATTCATCATACGTTCCGGGATATTCTTTTATTTTTTTATCTTCAATATACCATATTTTATTAGCGATGGCAGAAAGAAAAAACCTATCATGCGATACAACAATAAACGTCCCCTCATATTGATTCAAAACCTTAATCAGCATATTCACCGATTGAATATCCAAGTGATTAGTCGGCTCATCAAGTAACAGGAAATTAGAATCCATCAGCAATGATTTTGCCAATGCAACTCTCGATTTCTCACCTCCCGACAATACTTTTATCTTCTTGAAAACATCATCTCCATGAAACAAAAACGACCCTAACAAAGTTCGCAAAGTAGTCTCATTATTCCCCGGCGTCAGATGTATTAATTCCTCCATCAGATTATTCTCAATGTTCAATGCTTCCAACTGATGCTGTGCATAAAAAGTCTTGGTAACATTGAATCCAAGTTCTCTCGAACCCTTAAATTCTTCACACCCATCAATGATTCTAAGCAATGTAGATTTCCCTTTTCCATTAGCTCCAATCAAAGCAATTTTATCACCCCTCACAATCGTTGCTTCTGTATTTTTTAATATCTCCGCATCGGGATACGACTTGCTCAAATGCTTCAATTCAACAATCGTTTTTCCAGGCGTCGTAGAGAATTTAAAACTGAATTTTATCGTAGCATTATCCGATTCCACATCCTCTATCCGCTCCAGTTTATCCAGTTGTTTGATTCTCGATTGCGCCATCTTAGCCTTCGAAGCCTTTGCACGGAAACGATTAATCAACTGCTCCTGCTCCTTAATATATATCTGCTGATTCTGAAACTGACTCTTCTGCAACTCCTCACGCTGAACTTTCTCCACCTTATATTGCGAATAATTCCCCACATAAGCTGTCAGTTTCTGATTCGCTATTTCAACAATCCGTGTACAAACCTTATCAAGGAAATATCTATCATGAGAAACAATAATCACTGCTCCTTCATACTTCACCAAATACTCCTCAATCCATTTGATAGAAGGCAAATCCAAGTGATTCGTAGGCTCATCAAGCAACAATAAATCAGGTTTCTGAACCAGGATTTGCTGTCGTATGAATCGCAGGATGATATACTGAC
>Ga0206936_1285_pt1 | contig 10869 bp, 11 predicted proteins | sample Alteio_BWOrgHeat_14_FD_152922 | JGI IMG/M metagenome (GOLD analysis project Ga0206936, IMG submission 152922) | Enriched cells from forest soil in Barre Woods Harvard Forest LTER site, Petersham, Massachusetts, United States -... | ecosystem: Environmental > Terrestrial > Soil > Temperate forest >... | reverse complement strand
AAGCCGAGGATGATTGCATCCCACACGCCGAGGCGAAACCGACCCAATCTACCGTTCCTGTCGATCAGCAGCCAAAGTGCGAGGAGACGAATCGGAATTGAGTTCGGCGGAGTCAGCGCGATCGTGATCTTAAAGATGTTGAGGGCAATCTCGGAGAAGAGAGCGAAGCCGAGAAGATGCGACAGAAGCAGGCCTTTCTTCTCATCCACTGAGAGTTGAAAGGCCCGAATGCTTCCGCCTCGGTCTTCGAACGTCGCGACTCCCGCCATTTACGCCTGCGGTGTGATGGATCGGATGTCGGACTGCTGCTCCAGCGCCGAAATGTCGTCCGACTGATCCTGAGCTCTGGACAGCGTAACAGAGACGAGCGGACATCCTGCATCGGCAAGGGCTTGCTGAGCCTGAAGGAAGTCGACCGACTTGGTAAGATTCGCGCGCACCAACAAGACGACCTCATCGAGTTGGTTGGCATGCAGGAACGCGTCGCCCGTGTTCTTGACTGGTGGGAAGTCGTATACGATCAAGTCCTTCCCTTGAGAAGCCGCCGTAAGGCCGTTCGGACCACTGCCGGGCGTCTCGAGGTGGCCGCTATAGATGGCGATACTTCCACCAGGGCCAAAGTTGCTATCGCCCGGCCCCGAAAGCTTCGAGGCTGCGTTGTTGCCGCCTTCCGCTTCAACGAATAGAACCGAGTAGCCGCCACGCGCAGCTGCGATCGCGAGGTTTATGGCGGCCGTGGTGGCGCCGGCGCTCTTGGTAACACCAACCACGCCAAGCCGATACCCCTTCTTCTCGCTTCGCACGAAGTTGACGAGAAGGGAATCGAACACTTCCGCCGGGGGACGGTTAAGGCCCCTCAGAGGCGATCTCAGCTCGGGGATGACGCGGTAGCAGGGCTGGATCGAGAGCCTATTGAGCTGACCCAGCGAGCGAATCGGGTTTCGCTTCGCTTCGGTGCCGATAGCCCAGAGAAATCCTACTGCGAGGCCTAGAAAGAGCCCGAGTCCAACGTTTAGGCCAAAGTTCGGAACTGCAGGCCTTGGGTTGCCGAAAGCCGAGGTTACAAGCTGGGTGGCCGATCGGCGACTAGAGCCGGCGACTCGAAGCGTCTCGAGCTTGCTGGTGTAAATCTCCGAAATCCGCTCCAAGACCGCTTTCTTTCGATCGAGGTCGTTGAGTTTCTGCTGAATGGCAGGAAGCTTCGCCATCTTTTGATTCAAGCCGTCCACCGCCGCTTGAAGGGAAGCAACACGCTGCTCGGACCCCCGGGCGTTGGCGTCGGCTATGTACAATTCTTGCTGGAGCGAAGTGAAGGTTGGGTTTGGCGAAGTAGAGCTCTTCACGTTTGGCGAATATCGCTCCGTCTTCGCTATCCTCGAATCGAGGGCCGATATCTCAGTATCGTACTCCTTGATGAGTTCGCTGTCCGGGAAGTATCGTCCCAGCAACTGGCTGCGCTGGGCGATGGCTTCTGCTCGCATACTGAGCAGCTTCGTATATTCCGGACTTTCAGCCTGAGAAGTTCCACCCGATATCGTTCGGGGTACATCCTTCATTTCGCCGCGAAGAAAGGCGTCCCGCGCAGAGGCCGCGACTTGCTCCGCTCTGGCGGCTTGGAGCTGAGTCTCATAGTCCTTCTCTTGCGTGATGAGAGCGATGATTTGCTGATCAATATTGGGCGAACCGGCTTCTTGGCGAGCGGTCGCCGAAGCGGAAGAGATCGCATCGAGCTGCTTCTGGATTTCCTTGTTTTGCGAGGTTAGGAACTGGATGGCCCGGTTGGCGCTGTCTTGCGATTGGCGGGTGTTCTTATCGTCGAAGGCGATGTACATCTCGTTCGCCATAAGCTGGGCGAGATCGGGCTGCGACAAACGAACGCGAAGGGTTACGATGTCCGATTCTTTGGCAGCGGCAATCGAAATCTTGTCCTGGAGATTGATCGGGTTCAGTTCATCGCTTTCGCCTGTCGTCGTTTTGCCCCTTTCCGCGGCCACTTTCTCGGCAGCGTCCTTGATGACGCCAAAGCTGGTCAACATCTCCACCTGAGTTGCAACTGATCGAGGAGCCGAGGTCTGGAGAATATCCCGAACTGAGTCTTCAGCCGGGTCCAACTGACCACCCATTGTGGGTTGGAAAGGCGCGACGAGCACCTGCAACTGAGCGTCGTACTGCTTCGGAGTCACGACGCCAATGAGGAAGCCGAGGATCGCTGCGGCGATACCGCAAAAAAGAATTCGCAACCAGTAGGATTTGATCATGTTCCTTGCCCTTAGCTTCGAACCAGGTTCGGTCTAGCCTATGATGATAGCAGACGTTCGGGAAATCCGGGTATCCGCAAACCTCGTCGTCTAACTAGAAATAGCCCCCGCTTTTTTGTCCAGCTTCATCCATGTATTGTGAAATGAACTGGATCAGCCTGTCCTTGTCCGCCTGCGTGACCTGGTCTTTGTCCAGCATTGCCATTGGAATGAAGCGGTAGAAAATGCCATCCAGGTCGGCTCTTCCTTTGAGTTGATCCATAAGGAGAGCAATCTTGAATCGAGTCGTCGAGCCGTAGTAGCCTCGGGGGCCCTTGTAGAAATACACCGCGATTCCAGGTTTTCCATCCGGACCCGTCAACTGGACCATCGTCGCTGGTATTTCCTGTCGAGTCTGCGTTGGAATCGTAATCTGCTGCTCGTCGCCAATCACCCATCCCTGAGCAGTGAAACAGACTCTGGGATCGTGGAAGGAGACGCGGTCCCGGCTTGCAATGAGAGTCGTATCGAAAGCCTGAGCGCCAGATTGGTACACCCTTGCCAGGATTCCAATCGTTGGAGCCAGGGAGTCGTAGACTTCCTTAGGGTCCTTGTACGAACAAAGCGGATCGCTATCCGGCTGACTGCGGTCCGGCAGGAAGCTGAAGTCGCCGACCGTCTTGGGAGCCACCTCTTCTAGCCAAGCTTCGGTCTTTCCAGCGATCTTTTCCGGCTTTGGGCTGTACTGCGACCAAGCTGCGGTTGCGAGGAGCAAGCCACAAACGATATAAACGTTGAGTTTCAGTCTTTCCATCCCAACCACCTTGCGAACTTAAAGAGAATGACGAAGCAAATGACCAGGGCGATATAGCCGCTATAGTCGTGGAACTTGTGTCCCGCATCGTTGCCCCACTGGTTTCCAACCACCCCAATCATCATGATTCGCAGGCCGTTGATGAACAGGGCTAGGGGAAGCGGAATGACCGCAATCAAAACGAAGTTCGCCCACAATTTCAACTTGGCGACCATCGCGAAGAAGATCGTAAAGGCGTAGAGGGCTAGGACGAGCTTTAGGCCGCTGCAAGGTACCCCCACCAACAGATTGAAGTTATTAAGGTAAATGGTGTCGCCTTGAGGGAAGGGGTGAAAACCCGTGACCTCCAGCATCTTGATGGCAACCTTTGTAGATGCCGTCTGCAGCGGGTTGGTGTAATAGGTGATCGCCATATTCCAAATTGGAAATGCGAAAGCGAGATACAGGGTGGGCAGTGTAACCCTTAGCATCCACTTCCAACCGGCGATGAATGCGACTCCAAACAGGATCGCGAAAACCATACAAAGCGAGGTCAACTGGTCGACCTGGTTGACGATCGCCGCTCGGGTCACCCAAAGGACGGCAAGAAACGGAACCAGCGCGACATAAGAAGGGTTCACCTTGGTCTTGCTGAGAGATGGCCACCAACGGTAAATAACGTATCCCGATATGAAAGGAACGAGGATGCCGTGGGACAGATATCCATCATCGCCGAACCAGATCCCGGGGAGACGGTTCACGAATGGCCAAAACGCGGCAAGCAGCGCCACTGCCAACAAAACGCTCGGCATAAATGCCGGTGAGCTTCGAATTCGATCCCAGTTGAATTCGAAAGGGGGCGCCGTCTCGATGTTGACTGGCGGTTCGACCGGAAGGTCTAAGTTAGTAGTCGCGTCCATTTGCTTCTCTCTTCATTGTTCACGATGATTGCCCCGAGGCGCGCTATTACCGGCATTTCCATCAGAGGGCTTCTCTTAATTGCTTTACGCCAGAAATAGAAAGGTATGCGAGAGGCTTTCGCGCAAATACCGTGCCGATGATCGCCATGTGGACGATCGGCAGCGTCGCGAGGGCGAGCAAAACCATCGGCCAAGGTTTGAGCGGCAGGAACGAAAAGCCATAGGCGGTGGCCGTCGTCACCAAAGCGATCACCACGCATTCCCAGAACCGCATCAACTGGTCGCGTGTTACCGCGAGGTACTTGAAGCCGGCGGCCATGACGATGACGTTGACCGCAACCATTCCCGCGACGTAGCTCCACACGATCGAGATCAAGGAAATGTGCGGCCATGAAATGAGGACTCCGGCGGCCGCGATCGGATAGGGCGCGAGCCACGCATACATCGGAATCTTCGACTTTCCGGCAGCCACGAGCGCGCTTCCAGCGAAGGTTCCAGTCAGCTTGAACGATTCCCCAAGGCAAATGATTCCGAAAATCGGGATCGTCCCCGCATACTTGTCGGTCAATAGGGCGGTGACGATCTGCTTCGATAGAGCCGCGCAAACTCCAAACATCGCCGCCAAGAGTAGAACTGCGAGGCAAATCGCTTTGATGAACGTTTTCGTCAGGTGATCCTGATCCGTCGATCGGTTGCCCATCGCCACGGCGACCGTACGGAATAACGGAAAGAAAATAAAGTCGCCGGGAATCCCGACGATCTTCCGGCCCTGCTGGTAGAAGCCACTCGCCGTCGTCGCGATCGAGACCCCATAGCGCGCGCCTAAGATCTTAACTATCGCGAATTGGTCGATGAGCGAATAAGCGAGCCAGAGGATGTCGGTCGTAACTAGCGGCGTGCAGATCAGCAGGATCGATCGTGCGGCTTCTTTGTCGTAGTTAAGAATCGAAAACGGCTTCTGCCAGAAGGCGAGGCAGAACTGAACACAAGCGCGCACCACCAACTGGGCGACAAGTGCCTCAAAGCCCCAACCGGCAAGGACCATCGTCAGAGATACCCCTGCGGCAAGGAAGTTGGAGGTGGACTCGATCAGCCCTACGTCCCTAAATCTCCCCGACTTGTGGAGGGAAGCCATCGGAATGACCGAAAGGCCATTCATGAACGTGGCGAAAGCCGCCCAAACGACCCCGCTGGCAACCTCGGGCAGGCCAAAGAAGTTTGCGAGAGGATGGCTGAGAAGGGCGAGGATAATCCCGAAGGTCAATCCCGACATCAAGGACAGTCGCGCGTAGGTTCTGAACTTGACGGGTGTGATCTGGTTGTCGTTGTAGAACGCTTGCTTAAGGCCAGCTTCGCGCATCTGCTCAGCAAAGATGTAGATGTTGGCGAGTACGCCAAAGATGCCCATCTGCTCGACGGGCAGGCGGCGGGCGATGTAGATTCCTACACCGCCCAGCACGATCTTCATCAGGGCGTTGAAGCCCATCGTCCAAGCTAGGCCTTTACCGTAGTTGGGCTGCGGCTCGGGATGGTGCGCCTCAAATTCGGCATCGCCGGTCAAACTTGCCTTCCCACAATCACCGGCGCCACCTGCCGTAAAACGTCATTTAGCATTAAGCCGTTCCTTCTGCGAACTAAGCTACTCCAAAACCTGGCGCCTTTTCGACCGTGGGTCCAGTCCCAGGCAAAGCCACCATTTGCGGTTATGCTCAAATCATGCCAAGGAAGGTAGAGCCGTGGATCGAGCCGGTCGTGCTCGAGGGGAAATTCGTCCGGCTCGAGCCCATCAAGCCGGCTCATGGTCGCGAGTTGGCAAAGCATGCGGAGGAGGACATCTTCAAGTACCACACGTCGCTCCGGCCACGAGAGCAATCGATTGCCGCTCTAAAGGAATACATTGCCAAACATCGAGGGATGGAAGGTCGGGTGACCTTCGCTATCGTGCCGCGAAAGACGATGAAGGCGGTCGGGACGACAAGCTACATGGACATCCGTGCCAACGATCGAGCCGTCGAGATCGGAACGACCTGGATTGGCTCTGAATGGCAGGGAACGGAGGTCAACCCTGAATGCAAGCTCCTACTGCTCGAGCATGCTTTCGAAAGGCTCGGAGCGGAGCGGGTTCAGTTAAAGACCGACGGCCGGAACCTCCAGAGTCAAAGGGCGATTGAAAAGCTTGGGGCGAAGAAGGAAGGCGTTCTTCGGAGGCATATGATCATGCCCGACGGCTTCGTTCGCGACACCGTGATGTACTCGGTGATCGCCGAGGAATGGCCTAGAGTGAAGGCTGGGCTTCTTCAACGGCTGAGCAAATTCGCCTAGCCGGAGCGAGAACGTCCCGTCGGTAAGACCCTTGTTATTCTCTCTGATCGGGCCGCAGATGAGTAAGTTGGCCGTCGTAGCGATGGAAGATCACGTCGAACTCGGGCGTGATAAACGTGTCTCCAAATGAATTCACGGAATGGAATCCGATGGGCACGTACCCTTCGGCGCTATAGGCTTCGAGGCACTTCCACATCGGGGTCACCTCGTCGTAGAGTGGCACCGCCGGCAACTCGCTTTGGAGCCCCAAGATGTGATTCAAAATCCCCTTCGCGCCTGCGAAGACGCTGAGGTCGTGGCCCTGGGTGTCCATTTTTAGAAAGATGCGTGGTTCTGCGATTCCAGCGATTAGGTCAGTCAACACTTCGTCTAGCCTTCGAAGCTCGATCTCGACCTTCCGCGCCTGGGACACATCGACCCCGTAAGCCTCAGCAGAGCTCTCTTTCAGGTCGAGAACGGAATTGAAGTCGGCGCTTCCGTAGCTGTTGATCGTGACCTTCCCGGTCGAGTCGCTAAGACCGAAAGGCTGCCCGACCCAAAGAGGGTCGGCTCCCATCTTCGCGCGGAGCTTCTCAAAGGTTTCTGGTACGGGTTCAAAGCTGATGATCTTGCCCGCAAAGCCGCCCTCGCGCAAGTCATGAGCGAAGGACCCTATATAACCTCCGACGTCCAAGACGCAGTTGATCCGCATCTGCTGCAAGTACTCTCGTATCTGCTTAGCGTGAGAATAGGGCGGGGGGAATCGGCTGATGCTCAGGCCAATCTTGCGCGCGGAACGGGCTAACAGTCGGAGCGGCTTCTCTAAGGACATCGTTGTCACTAAAATTGCAATATCGTAGCGTCAAACCGGTCTTTGGGTAACCATACCTTCAACGACGGATAACGCTAACTACCTGCGGTACAATCGGAAGCTCCAAATACCCGCTCGTAGCTCAGTGGATAGAGCATCGGTCTTCGGAACCGAGGGTCGGGGGTTCGAATCCCTCCGAGCGGGCCATTCCAGCGTTATTTCACGCTGATGAGCTCGATGTCGAAAACGAGTGTTTGGTTTGGCGGAATGACGCCACCCGCCCCTCGCGCGCCATAACCAAGCTCGGATGGGATCGTGATCTTCCGCTTACCTCCGACCTTCATGCCGCTGATGCCCATATCGAAGCCCTTGATGACCTCGCCGGCTCCAAGCTTGAACGCAAAAGTCTGGTTTCGATCGAGGCTACTGTCGAATTTCTTTCCATCCGGGAACGAGCCCGTGTAGTGGATCTCTACACGGGCGCCGTCCTTCGCCTCGTCGCCGTCGCCAATTTTCTCTTCCTCGATTGTGATCATGGGTTGACCTTCACCACCTCGATCTCAAAGATAACCGTCGAGTTCGGCGGAATCAAACCGTTGCCCGAACCCTTGGCTCCAAAAGCCAGATCCGCCGGCACAGTCACCTTGCGCTTTTGTCCGACCTTCATCCCAACCAGAGCGGCTTCGAAGCCCTTCTTGAAGGTGTTCGAACCGGTGGGATAGGGCTGGGCTTGGCCGCGTTGCTTGGTGTCGAAGAGCGTCTTGCCGCCCGGCAGGCTGATCGAAAGCTGAATCACCGCCACGTCGCCGTTATGGACCTCGGCGCCCGTCCCAGGCGACTCTTCTTGAATGGTGAGCTTCTTGCGATCTTCCTCCATCCTCTTCGCAACGTCCGCCTTGGGCGTGATCTTGGTTGCCTCGATCTCGAAGATCAGCGTCGATCCACCCGGAATCGGACCGTGCTGCCCGTTGCCGTACCCGAGCGTCGGCGGCACGACGATCTTGCGTTGCTCGCCTTCCTTTATTCCCTCCAAGCCCTGCGAGAATCCCTTAATGAGGTGCGCGTGTCCGACGATGATCGAGATCGGCTCCTTCGAGTCGTAACTGCTGTCGAATTTCACGCCGTTTACGAAGGTTCCCGTGTAGTTGATATCCATCACATCGCCCTCGACGGCAGTTGTGCCCGTCCCAGGCTTCAGGACAGTCGATTCGATAGCCTGCTTATCTCCCTCGCGATCGATTCGAAGCAGCTTAATATCGAACTTCAGAGTCGAATTGGCAGGAATGGGACCTGAGGCTACGTCGCGATAAGCCAGTTCGGGCGGAACCGTAAGCTGCCGCTCGCCCCCAACCTTCATTCCAAGAAGGCCATCGTCCCAACCCTTGATCACCTGGCCTTTGCCAACTGCGAACACGAGAGGAGCTTTGCCCTTCGATGAATCGAATTCTTTTCCGTCGGTGAGGGTTCCGGTGTATTCGACGGTTACGGAGTCATTCGCGACAACGGCCCGGCCAGAGCCCTCCACGACGTCTTTGATCTCAAGCTTGCCCGGCGTTTGGAAGATAACGCTGGCAAGGACTGCAAGTGCAATGCTCATTGATATTAGGGTACCGCCCGTAAGATTTGCCGCAGGTGATCTTCCTGGGCTGAATATGTGTTATACGTCCGGGAGGCACGAGTTTGATCGCAACGGCGTTGAAACCTTCGGTGGTGGCGATCGATCAGTTAACAAGTAGGGCTGAAAGGAGTATCCTCTACGCCGAAATGCCGACGGAGCACCCCGACGTAACCGTGCTCGTGCCGGCGTTGAACGAAGAGGAGACGATTGGCGAAGTCGTCGACCGCCTCCTCGCTCTTCCCGTGTCGATCCAAGTGATTGTTGTGGACGATGGCAGCGATGACCGAACGGGCGAGATCCTCCGCGCCTACGGCGACAAAATCACGCTCCTGACGAACGAGACCGGGGGAGGGAAGGGCGCCGCGATCCGTCAAGCTCTGCCTTTCGCGACAGGAAAGACGGTTATCGTTCAGGACGCCGATCTCGAATACGCGCCCGAAGAGATTCCAAAGCTGATCGAACCCATCCTGAGCGGAAACGCCAGAGTCGTCTACGGGACGCGATTCGCCCATGGACTGACTGACGGTATGGCGCTACCGAACAAGATCGTCAACCGAATGCTGCGAACGTCCGTCTTCGTGCTGTATGGCCAAAAACTGACCGACGAGGCGACCTGCTACAAGGCTTTCGACACGGAATTCCTGAAGAGCATGAACCTCGAGTGCGTTCGCTTTGAGTTCTGTCCCGAGGTAACCGCCAAGTCATGCCGGTTAGGGGAGCGAATACAAGAAATTCCCATCTCCTACATCCCTCGCACCAAAGCGGCGGGAAAAAAGATCAGGTGGACGGACGCTCCCGACGCTTTTTGGACGCTGTTCAAGCATCGCTTCAAGCGGTTCCGAAAGTAGTCTTACGTGGCTTCGCCCGTTCCAAGGCCGGCAAGCCGCATTCCAAAATGAATCCAGCCTTCGATGACGCCCTGCCGTTCGGTTTGGGCTTCTTCCGAGGAATCCCACGGCCCGTGCTGGACGTTGAGTCTCGTTCCTCCATCGATCGCCTCAAAAGTAAGATCGACCTGCGTCTTGCCAAACTTCCCCATGTCATGGTTCCAGGACCATGTAAAGCCAAGCCGAGACCCCGGCTCGAAGATAGTGAAATCGCCCTGCAAGACCCAATTCTGCTCGGGCCAGACGTACGAGTAGTGCCCTCCCATGCGCGGATCGACGGTCGCCTCGCGGGGCCACCACTTGACCAACAGGTCTGGCTTCACCCAGTAATCGAATAGCTCGTCCGGGGAAAATCCCAAGAAGTCGCCAGTTACCTGGATCGTCGCGTTGCTGGTTGAAACGTCGGTCACGGCGTAATCTTACATTCTCCAGTCTGTCGAGATTGCACTAGTGAAGGTAACTGCCGTGCCCGTTTGTTTTGGAGTGCACCTTTTCTTCATCCGGTAATGGCTTCGAATACTTCTCGCCCTCGTCGACCCGGAAGTGTTGGTTCGAGATAAACCAGACCTCGTTCCGGTCGTTGCACAGTATGAAGTAAGCCTCCGAAGTTTCGGAGGGGCAGTGAAGGCCAAGCACTCGGTAGGCCTTGTCGGGCGAGAACCCGCTCGAAAGCGGTTTAGGATTTGGTGCGTTAGGACGTTCCGACTCCTGTACAACCACCCAAAGTTCCTCCTGTAAAGAGATGCTCACGACGATCTGTTGCCCTCCGCGGGGATAGGATTACTTTTCAGCATGCGAGCCACCAGAACAAGGTTGTTTCCAAGATAGGAGACGAGTTGCTTCACGTATGGATCGTCTCTTGCTACGTCGACGAAGTCGTCCTCTCCGCCCGCGGGGCCGACCCAATACGCTTCGGCATTCGTGGGAAACGAGGATGGCGCTCAGCATGTTGGCGCGTCCGTTTTGTACAACCTCATGCAGATCGGCGCCATCCTCGTTTCCCACGACGCACACTCCCGCGACCTTGTTGTAGAGGGGGAGTTGCCCTTCCTCGTTCGTTTCACTGAGCATCGCATCCATTCGCTCTAACACCATTTGGCATACCGAGCAGCGCTGACCGAGCCAGATAGGCGTCCCGATTACGAGAATGTCGGCACCGACAATCTTCTTATGAATGGCAGGCCATTTGTCGCCCTTTCCCATTTCTGTTTCGACCCCGAACTGGATGTCAGCGTCAACCGCGTGCACGCGCTCGCATTTCACCCCTCGCCGCTCCAAAACCTCGGTTACCTTATCGAGCAT
>Ga0206936_1264_pt1 | contig 10875 bp, 11 predicted proteins | sample Alteio_BWOrgHeat_14_FD_152922 | JGI IMG/M metagenome (GOLD analysis project Ga0206936, IMG submission 152922) | Enriched cells from forest soil in Barre Woods Harvard Forest LTER site, Petersham, Massachusetts, United States -... | ecosystem: Environmental > Terrestrial > Soil > Temperate forest >... | reverse complement strand
GAACCATCAACTCCATCTCACGAGCCTGCGTCCCGTGCGGGAAAGGCCCAACGTCAGAACCCACGGCCATCGGCACTCCGGCAGCGAGTTGCTTCTTGAACTCAGCGACATGCAGGTTGAGCATGTTGTTTTCCCACTCCGGCAGCGCCGCGTTCTCTGAGTGCTGAGCGAAGTATTCAGAGATGGTGAACGTGGGCACCGCGTAAATCTGCTTTTCCCTCATCAGACGCATCGTTTCGTCGCTGAGCTGAAAGGCGTGATCGATGGAGGCAACACCCGCCTTGGCGGCATAGAGTGCGCCGGGCTCGCCGGTGCAGTGGACGCCGACACGGGTATGCATCCTGCCCGTCTCAGTTACTGCGGCTGAGAGTTCGGCCTCAGTGTACTGGTACGGAGAGACGACCTTTCCATTGATTAACTTGTCGCTGCCGGTCTCGTAGATCTTGATGAAGTCCGCGCCTTCTTTAAGCTGCTGACGAATAACCGCGACCAGCTCAGTAGCGTTGTTTGCGTAGTCGGCGTTGGAGGGGACGTGCGAGGCAGGGTTGTAGTGGATCGCGTCCTCATGGCCTCCGAGGATGCTGATGGCGTTTCCGCTCATCCTCATGCGCGGCCCGGGGATAAGGCCCTTGTCGATAGCATTGCGAATGGCGGAGTCGGCCGAGCCCGCGCCTTCCGTTCCCATATCGCGTTCGGCAGTGTAGCCGGCCATCAGGTCATCGCGCGCCGCGATCTCGGCGAGAATAGTGCGCTCCGCAACCGACTCGACAATCGTTTGCAGGTCCTCCGCCCCGGGGTGCAGAAAGAGGTGCACATGCGCATCGATCAGTCCGGGCATCAGCGTTGTGTCGCCCAGATCAAGAACCTGCGCGTCAGCCGGATGGTTCACCGACTTGCCAGCCTCGACAATCTTGTTGCCTCGAACGAGGACTTCGCCGGGTGTGATGAGAGTGCCGCGTTCTACGTCGAGCAGATGAGCAGCGTGCAGGACTACCGTTTTCTCTGGAGCCGTGGGCGTCTGCGCGCCGGACACATTGCCCCACACCAAAATCCAAGATGTAAATACACCAAGAAGTTGCCGAATCATGCACCCCATAGTAGCAGGGCTCCGCGCGTTTATGGTCGGAAGTCTCAACTCGAAGAAGCCTCGCAAATGAAAACTCGCGATGCTGTTCTGATGTACTCTTAGACGATCGGAGCCACAACGATTTGATCTATCGTTTTGCCGTTTACTCAGTGACATTTCTTGGCGCAGTGCTTTCCTTACTGCTCGTCGGAGCGACAACTAGCGCTGAAGGGCAGTCTATCCACGATCTTCGAATCGGAGACGAATCATCGCGCTTGGCCTCTATGGGGACGGGGCCGTCGGTAACCGATACCTACAAGACTTTCGCACTTCAGAAGTGGACCCTCTCGAACGGCGATGAAGTGTCTGCCACTACGTCAAAATCAGGCAAGATTGTCTATCTGGAATCAGATTGGGGTGGGGTTGTCAAAGGTCCGGCGTGTGACCTTTCCGGAATTATCTTCGGTACTACCACGCTGACCGATATTCGTAAACGATTTGGTAGCAATGGCTTCGCGTTTGAAAATCGAGCTGCAGTGATGAAGGTAGCGGATGGAGTTGTCATGATGAACTCCTACGAAATTGGAAGCCTCATCGTCACCTTCATAACCAAAATCTCGGCCGACACATCCCCGGAACAGAAAAGCGAGCAAAGCGAAACCCTCGCTGACCGCGCTCGGCTTGATGCAGTCTCAATCTCCCAACCTGATTACTCGGAAACCACATGGGGAAAACGCATCTATGATCCGGACTACAAGAAAGCCGAATGGAAATGAATGTGATTCCGACGTCGTCGCACTGACCGTCGCTTACCGCTCCACCAACTCCCGAGTCCTCTGAAAGACCTTCAAAAACATCGCGGCCGTCAGCACGCCCGTATTCGTGTTCTGCAACGACGGATGGTACGTGGCCAGCAGGTGCAATCCGTTGGGCAGACGATACTCCACACCATGGCGAAACTCGATGCCGGAGCGATTGGCAAGCGTTCCCGAGCGAACGAGATAAGCGACAAACGCATCGAAGCCGATCTTCCCCAGGCACACCACCACCCGCACTCGCGTCAGCAGAGCCATCTCCTCATCGAGCCAATGGGCGCAGTTACGCTGCTCTTCGGGCGTCGGCTTGTTTGCCGGAGGAGCGCACCGGACGGCCGCGCTGATCCACATGTCCGTCAATTTAAGCCCGTCGTCGCGGCTTTCAGAATTTGGCTGAGAAGCGAAGCCCGCCTCGAACAGCACCGGGAACATGAAATTACCCGACCCATCGCCGGTGAACGGCCTTCCAGTCCGATTGGACCCGTGCGCGCCGGGCGCAAGGCCAAAAACCAGCACCCGCGCCTGCGGGTCGCCGAAGGAAGGAACAGGGCGGCCCCAGTAGCTCCAGTCTCGCCATTGGCGACGCCGCACCCGGGCGATCTCCGCAGTATATGCTCGCAACCGCGGGCAGGCTTCACAGGCAATGATCCGGGAATTAAGCACTTCAAGCGAGGTCGCTGCGAACATCTGTCTATTGTAGGAAAGCGAAGCGCGGCTGAAGTGTCGTAAAATCAGACCGCTTTCAGAAAACCTTTCCCAGCACGCCTTTGGCAATCCGGAATGGTGAATCGATCTCTTGCAGTTCAAAAAACTTTGAGGACGCATACATGAAGCTCGCTATTCGCGCAATCGCCAGCCCAATCTTAGGATTGACCATGACTTTAGCTACTTCGACTCTTGGTACATTTGCCCCCGTGGCCCACGCCCAGGGAAAAACCGTCAAAGTGAACGGCGAAGACTCCGTCACGCTGTCGCGCAAGCCCACGCCGGGCGCGACCAAACCTGAGTTCACCTCCGTCACGGTGCTGCCAGGCCGCGCACTTCTTGTCCAGCAGATTACTGCCAATTTCCCAGGCAAGGGTGAAGTTGACGTGCTCGCCTCGCCCAGCCTCGAAGAGTCGGCCACGATGCTCAATGACAAGGACACGGCCAACGGCGATCTGGCCTACCGGCTCGGCGCTGCCTTCCTCTTCCCTTACCCGAACCGCATTCGCGGGCCGCTTTCAGCCGACGGAAAAACCCTGACCACGCAATGGCAGGGCAAGACGATTACTCTGCCGGCCAACAACATCGGCTCCAAGCCCGGCGCGGAGCGGCACGCCATGCACGGCCTGATTCTCAAGGCCAAGGTTGAAGACCTCAAGGTCAATCGGACTGCCGAAGGCGGCACGATCACCGGCGTGATTCACGGCGGTAATTTCAACGGCCACTGGCTCTCGAAGACTGACCTGGTCATCACCATTGCCCTCGCGGCCAGCGGCGTTGATTTCTCGATCGTCGCGCATAACGTCGGCACAGAGCCAGAACCGGTGGCGATCGCCTGGCACCCCTACTTCAACCTGCCCAGCGGCGACCGCAAACAGGCCAAGCTGCATGTTCCGGGAAGCTCGATGGCCGTAGTGGATAACTACGACAACGTCTTCCCGACGGGCAAAATCGTTCCGGTCGCGGGAACGGCGTATGACTTCCAGGCTCCCGGCGGCAAGGCGCTCGCCGACCAGTTCCTCGACGACAACTTCAGCAAGTTGGACTGGAAGGGTGGCCCGGTCACAGTGACCATTACCGATCCTAAGGCGGCGTATGGGGTAAAGATCGAGGGCCTGACTCCCAACATCAAGACAATTCAGGTATATGCGCCCCCGGCAAAGAATTTCATCGCCGTCGAGCATCAGACCAACTTTGCCGACCCGTTCGGCAAGGAATGGAATGGCATGGACACAGACATGATTACCCTCGCACCGGGCAAGAGCACCACGTGGCATGTTAGGGTGAAGGTCTTCGTACCATAGCCGTAAAACTCCATGGCCCCCTCGGAAAGACTCACCGCCTTTCCGAGGGGTCGCCTGGTATTCTTCCTGGGATAAGCGGCCGCATTATCAATAACCAATCAGTAAACGGCCCTGTGCTACCATCTCCCTGCGCTGCCCGTCCTTAAGTAATTCAGGGAGAGATACATGGCCTACTTGCGCCCCGCCCTTCTTCGCCTCTCAGCCTGCTGTACGTTGATGCTGTTTTTGCTGGCTCCCGCGGCTCATGCAATCGGACCTAAAGGCGATGTCTTCCTCGGATTCAGCCGCCTGGGAACGAACACTTTCTATCCCAATGCCGGCGGGCTGAATGGCCTGGAAGGCACGGCTCACCTGAAACTTCGGCGCTTCATCGGAATCGAAGCGGACGTTGCCCACTACGGCTACGGATCGTCTTCCGATGTTCCGAGGACCACTACGGTGATGTTTGGTCCTCGAGTCACGATCGGCGCGCTCGGGGTTCGTGCTTATGCACACGCCCTGATCGGCGGCGAACACTCTTCGAACTCCAGCGGCGTCAACGGCGTCAACATCGATGCCGGAGCCTTTTCGTACGCACTCGGCGGCGGCGTTGACGTGCCGGTCTTTCCCTTTTTTGCCTGGCGCGTCAATGGCGACTATATTGCCGCGCCCACCCTCTCTACACAGGACGCCGTCAAAGGCCGTATTTCCACCGGGCTGGTTTTTCGTTTCTAAGGCCGCTCTCTATCGGTGCGGGCCTGTCGTCGCTCGGCCAGGAATTTTCGTCTAATCCGGTAAATGTCTCCCTCAAGATTTCGGTGCCCGTGCTGCGCCGCGCTAACACTCTCTTCGCCTGATGCGATGGAACTCTGCCCGGTCTGCTGGTGGGAGGACGACGGTCAGGACTCTGATACCGCCTTCGACGTCTGGGCAACGGTCAATGGAGAACTCAGCCTGCACGAAGCGCGCCTGAACTACCGCCAATTTGGCGCAGCCCATCCGCGGTTTGTGCGTTATGTACGGCGTCCAACCCCGGAGGAGCAGTAGTTCGAGCATGGCCATCCCACAAAAGGATCACCTTAAAACGGGTCTGAAGGCCCAGAAACCCCGCCGCCGGTTTGACCGACCTAGCGAACCCTCTTACCATTATGTAGAACGTCCTTCTCCCGCTGTCATCAGCTTGCGGAAGGTTCTCCAAATTGCACGGAGAGCCAGCTTGCCGCATGATTCAGATGGGCTTTGAGACGCAAGCATTCTGGAAGGCACAATTTTGAGTTCCGCAGAGACAATCGAAAACACCCCCCCTTCTCCCGACGCTGAAACCTCCCTTCAACCCGTGGAATCGTCGGAAATCGAATCCAGCGAACATCACGACCATGCCGGTCACGACCACAGCCACGAAGGCCACAACCACGGCCCCGTGCTGAACCCCGAGTGTGTGCGCGAAGTCAAGATAGAGGCGCCGGTCGAGGAAGTCGACAAGACCTTCGCCCGTGTTCTGAAGGAGTACAAGAAGTACGCCAAAATTCCCGGCTTCCGCGCCGGCAAGGTTCCGGAAAGCGTCGTGAAGCGCCGCTTTGCTGAGCAGATCAAGAAGGATGTCGTCGAGTCGTTGCTGCCTGAGCGCTTTCAGGCGGCGATCGCGGCTGCCGGAGTGGTTCCAGTCTCTCAGCCCCAACTGACCAATCTGGTTCTTGAAGAGGGCAAAGCTCTCGAAGGCGCAGCGATGTTCGAGGTAGTTCCTGCGTTTTCGCTGGACGGCTATCAGGACGTGACCGTGCCCAAGCCCACGGTCGAAACCACCGAAGAAGAATTCCTTCAGGAACTGAAGCAGTTGCGCGAGTCACGCGCCACGATTGAGCCGGTCGATGAAGATCGCGCACTGGTCGATGGCGACTGGGCCCAGATCAGTTACAGCGGCGAGGTACAAGTCGCCGAAGGCGAGACTGCTCCTCCGCTCGCCGGGCAGGATGCGCTGGTTGAGATTGGCGGAGCCGAGACCCTGACAGCCTTTACAGAGGCGCTGCGCGGATCGAAGGTCGGCCAGGAGTTGCAGGTCGAAGTCACCTATCCCGCCGACTACACCGAGAACAACCTGGCCGGCAAGACGGTGGCCTACAACGTCGAAGTCAAGGCCATCAAGAAGCGTAACCTGCCTGAATTGAACGATGAGTTTGCCAAGGAGCTGGGCGATTACGAAGATCTGGCGGCGCTCGAGGCTCGCATTCGTGAGCATCTCCAGGCAACCAAGCAGCGCCAGTCCGAACAGGAAACGCGCGAAAAGCTCTTTGCCGCCCTGAACGAGAAGTTTCCCTTCCCCGTCCCCGAATCGCTGGTTCAGCAGCAGGTGGATGCGCGCCTCGATCGCGGACTTCGCGCACTGGCCGCCCAAGGAATGAACCCTGACATGATGCGCAAGCTGGACTTTACCCGTCTGCGCGCCGCACAGCGGGATTCGGCGGTCGGCGAGGTCAAGACTTCGCTTCTGCTGGACCGGATTGCAGATGCTGAAGGGCTTAGCGTCAGCGATGAAGAGGTGGATCACGAGATCTACATGGCAGCGCTGCAGCAGCGCGAGCCGGTCGAGACGCTTCGCGCTCGTTTGACTGAAGACGGCGGGCTAGCTAGAATCCGGGAACAATTACGGCGCGAAAAGACTGCCAGTTTGCTCTATCAACGGTTGCCCGCAGCTTAGGCGGGCAGAACTTCCCCATTTTGGGAAATTGCATCACTGAAGTGGAAAACCAAGGACCATCAGGTAACTCGGGTAATTCAATCTGGAAACATATTCACCGCGGGGCCCTCACGGGCCTCGACGCAAAGTGAGAGAATAGCGCAATGGCATTAGTCCCCATGGTGGTCGAGCAGACGAGCCGAGGCGAACGCGCCTACGACATCTATTCGCGTCTGCTCCGCGATAACATCATCTTTCTTGGAACCCCGATTGACGACCAGATTGCCAACCTTATCGTTGCGCAGATGCTGTTTCTCTCCGGCGAAGACCCAGAAAAAGACATCCAGCTTTACATAAATTCCCCCGGCGGCTCGATTACAGCGGGTCTGGCCATTTACGATACGATGCAGTTCATCAAGAACAATGTCGTAACGTATTGCATCGGGCAGGCGGCCAGCATGGGCGCTTTTCTGCTGCTTTCCGGAACCAAAGGCAAGCGGTTTGCTTTGCCTAACTCGCGGATCCTCATCCATCAGCCCTCAATGGGCGGGTTGAGCGGTCAGGCCACGGACATCGATATTCATGCCCGTGAGATCCTGCGCATTCGCGAAATCACCAACACGCTGATGGCCAAGCACACCGGCCAAAGCCTCGACCGGATCGAACGCGATGTTGAGCGCGATTTCATCATGACCGCTCAGCAATCCAAGGAATATGGAATCATCGACGAGATCATCGACCGGCCCCGCACCTAAGTAAGAGCACCACTCGCCTGGAGGAAGTAGTTCTGATGAAAACGCGCACCGGACCCGAAGACACACTGCGTTGCTCGTTCTGCCACAAGTCGCAGGACGCGGTAGCCAAGCTGATCTCCTCACCGAGTGACTACCCGCGCGCGTACATTTGCGATGAGTGCGTCGGGGTCTGCAACTCGATTCTCGAGGACGACCGCGGCGAAGCTCATCCCACTACTTCCCCGGCGCATCTACCCAAGCCGCAGGACGTAAAAACCTTCCTCGACGAGTACGTCATCGGCCAGGACCAGACCAAGAAGAAGCTCGCAGTCGCCGTTTACAACCACTACAAGCGCATCCAGATGAACCATGCGCGCAACAACGAGATTGAGCTTTCAAAGTCGAACATTCTGCTCATCGGACCAACCGGTTCCGGCAAAACCCTGCTGGCGCAGACACTGGCCAAGATGCTCGATGTTCCCTTTGCAATCGTCGACGCCACCACCCTCACTGAGGCTGGTTACGTAGGCGAAGACGTTGAAAACATCATTCTTAAGCTCCTGCAGGCCGCCGACGGTGACGTAACCCGCGCGCAGACCGGCATCATCTACATCGACGAGATCGACAAGATCGGCCGCAAGGACGAGAATCCTTCGATCACCCGCGATGTTTCAGGCGAAGGCGTGCAGCAGGCCCTGCTCAAGATACTCGAAGGCACCGTTGCCAATGTTCCACCGCAGGGCGGCCGCAAGCATCCTCACCAGGAATTCACCGCCATCGATACGACCAATATCCTCTTCATCTGCGGTGGAGCATTTGTCGGGATCGAGCGAATCATCGGCCGCCGTGTCGGCAAGAAAGCGCTGGGCTTCAAAGCGATTGGCGATGGCGATCAGGATGGCGCGATCACGATCCGTTCGCAGCGCGATACCGAGTTGCTGCGCCAGACCGAGCCGCAGGATCTCATCAAATTCGGCCTGATCCCGGAATTCGTCGGTCGCCTGCCAGTGATGGGCGTACTGGATGAGTTGGATGAGGAGGCGCTGGTCGAGATTCTGACCAAACCGAAAAACGCGATCCTCAAGCAGTATCAGCGCCTCTTCGAATACGAGAATGTACATCTGCATTTCACCGCGGACGCCGCATCTGCAGTCGCCCGTGAAGCTCTGCATCGCAAGGTGGGAGCACGCGGCCTGCGCATGATTCTCGAAGAACTGATGCTGGATCTGATGTATCACCTGCCCAGCAACAAGCGCGTTCGAGATCTGGAGATCACCAAGGACATGGTCGAGCGCCGCGATCTCTCGCTGAGCCTGCTGGAAAAGGCCGGCTAACAGAAATTCCGCTTGCTGCCCCAGTCAGGCCCGGATCCATATGGATCCGGGCCTGACTGTTTTGCCCCTAGCTGGGCTTTACTGGCTTTTTATATTGTTTTACTGCGGCTACAACTCCTTTAATTGTCTTGAACAGAACCGGCGGCAGCACTTCCCTCACAACGCCCCGTATCCCTATTTTCTTTTTCTTATCCTGGTAAATCGAGGGCGCATAGAGGGAATTGTGGAAGACCAAGCCCTTCCCCACCGTATGAAAGTACAAGGCAAACGACATCCTCGACCGTCCGTGCTTACCGGTCACCGGCCGTACGCCGTGAAAGTTCTTGTCACCTATCTCAAAGATTACCGTTCGATTGAAGGCTGGCTCAATGACGATCTCGCACGCGGTTCCTTTCTGGTTCCAAAGCTCGAGTTGACCGCCATAGTCATGCTTCCAATCCTTGTTCAAATAAATCAACATGGCTAATCTGCGTTCCAGTCCGGAGTTGTGGTCGGTATTACGATCCGCGTGCACGTGGAACTGACCCCCTTCCGGAAAGACGTGATAACCGCCTCCCGAAAGATAGGGATCGGGCAACAACGCCCGGATGCCGGTAATTTCAGTCAGAAAGTATAAGAACGCGGCCGAATGAAGCATCGACGCAAATTCGCTCGATAAATCCCCGAGATCCACCGCAGACCGAAGGTTGGACTTTGTAAATTCCTCATGTCGCTCATGGACCCATTTTTCACTGGTCATGGGCGGCATTTCGTCGATCAATGAATCTAACGTTTCTGCCGGAAAAAGATTATCCAGCACGAGATGCGGAAATGGCTTGGCAGCCTTGTATTGATCGAGAAGATCTTCTACGTCTTTTTCAAGTGCAAGTTTGCAGCGAATGAATGACAACACGTCTGATGTGCGTGTCTTCTTCGTTATCTCCATTGATGGCCTCTATGTCGTACAAATTGTAGGCTTTCTGCAATAAAAACACCTAAAATCTTTGGGCATTCGGCGAATACGGTACGATCGTGCTTAAGACAGATTTGATCGATCCCATTACAGGTCACTCAGGTAACTCCGTTTCGATTCGAATAACCCCCTCCAGTACCTGGACTTCCCCATTTAGTAACCCACCGCAAATTACTGAGAGCGGCGCACCATGGCGTAACGCGGGCGATTCGACATCTAGCCGCTTCTCCTGAAGGGATAACGGCAGCGAACCGGGGATCGGCCAGCTGTGCCGTTCGAGATATGAAGATCATCAAACCGGCGTGTGGGTCTGGGATACATTCCCCGTCGACGGTGGCGAAACTGGCTGGTTCATAGCGGGCGGCACCAGCATCGCCACACCGTTACTTGCCGGCATAATCAATTCCACCGGCGACTTTGCCGCTTCCAGTTCCTCGGAGCTGACGAAGCTCTATGGCAATTCCTTTGGGAACAATAGCCGCATCACTGATGTCTGGTACGCCTCATGCAACTACTACTCGAGTTCCTACGCAGTGCCTGGATGGGATCAATGCACCGGCCTGGGCACCCCGAATGGACTCGGCAAGAAATAGACAATTCAACAGCTCACAGGCTTCGGCCGCCGCGCATTTTCTAATGGAATAACAAGGCGGCCGAAACTCCTCGCGCCGGTCAGCCCACTATCGACGAATGCGTCCGCTGTACAATCTATCTACGCCCTGACATTCGGCCTCGCGACCGAATGCGTTCTGCGGCATCTATTGGATCAAGGGGTACTAATGACTTCAAGCACTGTGCGGGAAAAAAACGAACCACGAAAACTGCCCATGATGCCTATTCGGGACATGGTGATCTTTCCGCACATGGTGACGCCTTTCGTGGTGGGCCGCGAATCAAGCGTGCGCTCGCTCGAAGAGGCGCTCACCGGCGACCGTAAGATCTTTCTCGCCACTCAGCACGACGCCAGCGTGGACGAGCCCAAAGCCAGGGACATCTACCAGGTCGGCACCATATGCAACATCGTCCAGTCGGTGAAAATGCCCGACGGCAACATCAAGGTGTTGGTCGAAGGCGTAGAGCGCGCCAAGTCCACCGAAGTGACCGACGTCGACGGGTTCTTCGTCGCCACCGTGCGCAAGGGCAAAAGCAATTTCGAAATGACTCCCGGCACCGAAGCCCTGATGCAGCGCGTCACCACTCTCTTCGAGAGCTACGTCAAGCTGCAACAGTCGCTCAATTACGAAACCATGATCGCCAGCGTGCGCATGGATGAAGCCGGTAAGCTCTCCGACGTGATCGCAGCCAACCTGCA
>Ga0206936_1225_pt1 | contig 10901 bp, 14 predicted proteins | sample Alteio_BWOrgHeat_14_FD_152922 | JGI IMG/M metagenome (GOLD analysis project Ga0206936, IMG submission 152922) | Enriched cells from forest soil in Barre Woods Harvard Forest LTER site, Petersham, Massachusetts, United States -... | ecosystem: Environmental > Terrestrial > Soil > Temperate forest >... | reverse complement strand
ACTTATCACAAATCGGCTTAACCGAAGACCGAACCTTCATTTTTAATCATCTTTTTCTGTTACTTCTATACGGCGATTGCTTTTAATCCAATCGACTTATCAGAAAACATGAAAAAGTATGGTGGGTTTATTCCTGGTATTCGTCCCGGACAACCAACTGCTGAATTTATTGATAAAACTTTAACCCGCATTACGATTTGGGGAGCTTTGGCGGTTTGTGTGGTGGCGGTTGTTCCGGAATTAATCACTCGTAACTTGCATATTCCCATCTATTTCGGTGGAACGTCTCTTTTGATTATTGTGGGTGTTGCGTTAGACACGATGAAACAAATCGAATCCCATTTACTGATGCGCCATTACGATGGTTTTATGAAAAAGGGCCGTCTGAAAGGTCGGAGCGCGTTTTGATAAGAATAATACTTTTTGGTGCGCCAGGCGCGGGTAAGGGAACTTACTCTGCTGAACTGGTTAAAAAATATGGAATTCCCCAAATCTCTACAGGCGATATGTTGCGTGCCGCTGTAAAAGAAGGAACTGAACTCGGCAAAAAAGCACATGAGTTTATGAAGAATGGCGAGTTGGTGCCGGATCCGATGGTTATTGAAATGGTCCATAACCGCATTCAACGCCCGGATGCTTCCAAAGGTTTTATTTTGGATGGCTTTCCAAGAACCGTAACTCAAGCCCAGAGTCTTGATCAAATGCTTCATAAAATGAACATCGAGTTGAGCGCTGTGGTCAAAATTGAAATTAGCAAAGAAACGATTATTTCACGCTTGTCTGGCCGTCGCGTTTGCACCAATTGCGGAGCTACTTACAATGTGTTGACGATGAAGCCGCAAAAAGAGGGCGTCTGCGATAAATGCGGTCACGAGTTAATTCAAAGACCGGATGATCAACCTGAAACTATTTTGAATCGTCTGGCAGTTTATCAAAAAGATACAGAGCCTTTGATTGAGTTTTACAAAAAGAAGGGGTTACTTCGCCCCGTTGAATGCGAAGGTCCTTATAACGAAGCCTTAAACCGAGTTTTTGGCGCATTGGAAAAAGTGGCGAAAGTTTAGTGATTACGATTAAGTCTGAAGCTGAAATAAAGCTGATGCGAGTCAGCGGCAAAATTGTTGGACAGGCGTTGTTAGAGCTTGGCACTAGGGTAAAACCTGGAGTGACCACCCAAGAACTTGACAAGTTTGCGTATGATTTTTTTAAAAAGAACGATTGTGTACCTGCTTTTTTAGGTTATCACGGTTATCCAGCCACTATATGTGCCTCGATTAATTCTGAGGTCGTTCATGGAATTCCTGGTAAACGCGTTTTAGAAGAGGGCGATATCGTCGGTATTGATATCGGAGCCTATTACAAGGGATATTGCGGCGATTCGGCCCGTACCTTTGCGGTGGGAAAGGCGTCGCCTGAAGTGAAGAAGCTTTTAGAAGTTACTTTTGAGGCCCTCAATAAGGGTATTGATCAGTGCCAAGTTGGGAACCGTATTTCCGATATTGGTTATGCAGTCCAGAAACACGCTGAAACCCATGGTTTTACTGTGGTTCGGGACTATGTGGGACATGGTATTGGGCAGGCGATGCATGAAGAACCTCAAGTTCCCAATTATGGGAAACCGCATCAAGGGCCCCGGATTGTTGAAGGAATGTGCTTAGCCTTGGAACCCATGGTAAATATGGGCACTGAGGACGTAAAGGTTTTGCAAGACGGCTGGACAGTTGTAACAAAAGATGGTAAATTTTCTGCCCATTTTGAAGACACTATCGCCATATTGGCAAATGGGCCGGAAAACTTAACGAGGGTTTGATCAAGTCCCTTTTAAAGGTTTTGGAGGCATATGCCAAAGGATGATGCGATATCGGTTGAGGGGATCATTATTGAAGCGCTCCCCAATGCCAGCTTTAGAGTGGAATTGGAAAACAAGCATGTTGTTTTAGCGCATGTGTCGGGAAAAATGAGGATGAATTTTATCCGCATTCTTCCTGGTGACCGGGTGACAGTAGAGCTTTCACCCTATGATTTGAACCGGGGTAGAATTACTTATCGGTTTAAGTGATGTAATTGTAAGTAAGGAAGGATTTCAAAATGAAGGTTCGGTCTTCGGTTAAGCCGATTTGTGATAAGTGTAAAGTAATCCGCCGCAAGCGGGTAATTCGAGTGATTTGTACCAATCCCAAGCATAAACAGCGTCAGGGATAAGGAGAGAGTATGGCCCGCATTTCAGGAATTGATTTACCAAAAGAAAAGCGCATTGAAACCGCGTTGAACTATATCTATGGTATTGGACCTTCTTTGTCCAAAAAGATTTTGGTGAAAGCTGGCGTGAATCCGGATATTCGCGTAAAGAACTTAAAAGATGATGAGGTTGGTCGTATTCAAACCACGATTAATGCTGAAAACATCAAGGTTGAAGGTGATTTGCGCCGCGAAGTTTCCATGAACATTAAGCGTTTGATTGATGTCGGAACTTTTCGTGGAAGCCGTCATCGCAAGGGTTTGCCTGTTCGTGGACAACGGACTAAGACCAATGCGCGCACGCGTAAGGGTCCGAAAAAGACGGCCGGTAGCGGTCGTAAAAAAGAAGAATAAAAGAGTTTTGCTTATAACAAGCAAAATCTAAAAGTGAAGTTATAGCTAAGGAGAAACAGAGTGGCAGAAAAAGCAGAAGCGAAAATCGAAGCCAAAGATGAAAAAGCAACCCAGGTTGCCGGAGCGAAAAAAGGTAAAAAAGCTCCTCGCAATGGTGTGGTTCACATTCAGTGTACCTTCAATAATACTTTGGTTACCATTTCGGACGCTAAAGGTAACGTAGTGTCTTGGTCATCGGCTGGATCGGCTAACTTCAAAGGAAGCCGTAAATCAACACCGTTCGCCGCTCAAATTGCCGCTGAAACAGCTGGCAAAAAAGCCTTAGACGCTGGAATGAAAGCGGTTGAAATTTACGTTAAGGGTCCTGGTTCGGGACGTGAAGCGGCTATCCGCGCTATCCAAACTTGCGGATTACAAATTCTTCTCATTAAAGACGTTACACCTGTTCCTCACAATGGTTGCCGGCCGCCTAAGCGCCGGCGCGTATAAAGGAGTTATTGAATGGCTATTCAAACTGTTTGCCGCATTTGCCGTCGTGAAGGCATGAAACTTTATTTGAAGGGAACTCGTTGCGAAACTGAAAAGTGTGCCTTTGAACGTCGTGGTTACGCCCCTGGTCAACATGGCCAAAGACGTAAGAAGGATACCGAATACGGTCTGCAATTGCGTGAAAAGCAAAAGGTGAAGCGTATTTATGGAGTTTTGGAAAAGCAATTCCGCCGTTATTTCTCGATCGCTGCCGCAGCAAAAGGCGTGACTGGTGAAACGCTTCTCCAATTGTTGGAACAACGTTTAGATAACACGGTTTTTCGTTTGGGATTTGCTGAATCCCGCCGTCAAGCTCGCCAAGTGGTTCGCCATGGCATGATTTTGGTCAATGGCAAGAAGGTTGATATTCCTTCTTACTCTTTGAAAGCTGGAAACAAAGTTTCTGTTTGCGACCAATTTAAAGAAAATCCTGGTGTGAAGCGTTCTTTAGAAATGCTCCAAAAGCGTGGTGTGCCAGAGTGGTTGGAAGTTGATACGGCAGCCTTGGCCGGTACGTTCAAAAAAGTTCCGACGAAAAATGAGATTGCTCTGCCAGTTCAAGAGCAGCTTATCGTCGAGTTGTATTCTAAATAAGGTTAGCTGCAAAACAGAAGAGTTAAGCCCCTACGGGGGTTATTATCGCGGGAGGCATCATGCAAATTGGCAATGTTCAAATTCCAAAGTTTTTGGATTACGAGAAGGAAACGTTAACCCCGACATACGGGAAGTTTGTCGCAGAACCTTTCGAAAGAGGTTATGGACAATCGGTTGGCAATTCTTTACGCCGCATCCTGCTTTCTTCTATTACTGGAGCCGCTGTTACTTCAGTGAAGTTTGAAGGCGTCTCCCATGAATTTTCTTCTATTCCGGGCGTGGTTGAAGACACGACTGAAATCATTCTTAATTTGAAAGAATTGAAAATTAAATTATTTAAGCCTGGAACCAAGACCTTGCGCCTGTCCGTTAAGGGTGAACGCAACGTGGTTGCTGCTGATATTCAAGGCGATGCGGATATTGAAATCTTGAACCCGCAATTGCATTTGGCTACTTTGACCGAAGACGACGCCACTCTCGATCTGGAAATCGAAGTTGCTGACGGCCGCGGTTATTCTCCTTCTGAACGCAACAAGCGTGAAGGGCAGCCTATTGGCGTGATCCCAATTGATTCCGTATTTACTCCGGTTTCTCAGGTTAAATACTCAGTGGAATCCGCCCGTATCGGACAAATGACCGACTACGACAAGCTGATCATTGAAATTTCGACAGATGGCCGTATTCATCCGGAAGATGCTTTAGCTCATGCTTCTAAAATTTTGCGCGACTCCTTACAAATCTTCATTAACTTTGAAGAAGAACCTGTTCAGCAAGATGATTCGATGAGCGAAGAAGAAGAACGTATGCGTGAACTTTTAAGCGAAAGCGTTGAAGAACTGGAATTATCAGTTCGTTCGGCCAATTGCTTGAAGACTGCGAACATTAAAACCATTGGCGATCTGGTTCGTAAAACCGAATCTGATATGTTGAAGTACAAAAACTTTGGTCGTAAGTCCTTGAATGAAATTAAGGAAATCTTGGGCGGGATGGGTCTTTCCTTCGGGACCGACGTTGACTCCATTTTGGCCAAGGGTAAACCAGCGGCTTCGGCCCGCGTTGAAGCAAACGTTTAATTCGATTAGGAGTCTATAATGCGTCACCAATCACATCATGGTCGTTTAGGAGTTCACCCTGCTCATCGCCGTGCGATGATCAGAAATATGGTCACGTCGTTGTTGAAACACGAACGGATCAAGACTACTAAAACCCGTGCCAAAGAAGTTCGTCGTTATGCTGAAAAAATGATCACCTTGGCTAAAAAAGAAACTTTGGCTGCCAAGAGAGATGTTTTGGGTTTTGTAAGAGAACGCGAAGTGGTTAACAAACTCTTTAAAACTTTAATTTACCGTTACGCTCAGCGTAAGGGTGGATATACCCGCATGTTGAAATTGGGTTTTCGCGCCGGCGATGGTGCGGACATGGTTTTCTTAGAATTGGTTGACCGTCCCATGGAAGAAAAGTCCGTTGAGCCCACAGCTGATAAGAAGTCAGAAGTGATTGACGCGACTGCGGAAGAAGTTACCGGCAAGAAAAAGAAGAAGGCTAAGGAAGTTACTCCGGCTTCTTGATAACATTGGCGAGAGCTCAAGAAATTGGGCTCTCGTAATTTTGTGGTTTTCATGAGGGTCCATTGATGAAGAACTTGCCGATAAAAATCCTCTTAACAATCTTCATTCTTTCAGTTTTGTTTATCACCTCTGATGTTTCTGCTCAAAGCGGAGATGTTGATCTCTCCGGCGGCTTAGTTACCAATCACCAAAATTATTTTTACAAAGATCCTAATAAAGCGTTCTTGCAGGCCTTTTTTCCTGGATTACTCATTCATGGATATGGGCATTTTTACGCGGACGACCAACTGACTGGTGATGTTCTCTTAACGGGTGAAGTGCTTTCACTCATATCGGTTGGTTGCGGTATTCTGATTCAGTCCAACACCAATACTTTTTCCGGCGGAATTTTGGGAGATCCTCTGAATGCTGGAACGGTTGGAACCAATATGATTTGGGGTGGGGTTGCGGCGTTTACTCTTTTGTGGGTAGTGGATATGGCTCATGCGCCGACAGCAGCCAGCGACTACAACGCTGAACATGGTTTGAAGCCAATCGCTTACATGGATCGTGACGCGCCTGTTGTGGCTTTAGCTTACCGCTTCTAGTTTTAATTTAAATCACACGACAATTGAAAAGACTTGGTTATGGTTTTGTGGGCGGGTCTGATGTTTTTTCACGAGAGCTAATAACGTTTTTAGTCTCGACCAAAAAATTATCACTCCCGACAATTTGATTCTTATTTTTATTGGAGCCTTTGGTTAGTTTATAACCGGCTTCTTCAAGAGCTTGCTTCCAACTACCAAATTCACGACGGGCTGCAGAATAAAGCGCTAAACGATCGCGGTAAGTCGTTAATAAATTTAAAGACTGAGATTTTTTAACTTCTTCCAAGACTTGTATTTTCGACCATTTGGTTAATTTGCTGCGTCGACGAGATTTTCCTTCTTCTAATATTTGATCGTAATTGATTCCAGCTTCTCGAACCGCATTGGCCCAACTGTTAAAGTAGCGGCGGGAAGAGGCGGCTGTAAAAAGCGAGACGTAGTTTTTGGAGATGTGGCCGGCCGAGAGGTCCACGTTTTGATTTTTAAGGTCCTGAATCATTTCAGTGATCGCTTCTTTAGACCATTTCTGCTTCATTTTGTCCCCTTGGATTTGGTGTCATAAATTATAATAAAATTCCTTATCAAAGCTAAAGAGATAAGCTCGGGACGGGCAAATTGACCCTCAAAATCAAAGACTTTTTTGAAGTTTTCCTATTTTTTGTCCTCACTTTGTCACTTTATACCCTCTTTATTTTTACCATTCCTATCGCCAGAGAATCACATGGATGGATAGCTCTCAATGGATTTGATAATCCCTTGTGGAGTAACGGTATTGATGCCCTGATTTTTGGTTCCGCTCTGGTCTGTGCTTTGCTGGGAGCTTTGATGATGTCCTGGATACCGGTCTTGTCCTCTGAAATTACCCGGAATCTTTGGGTTCTAACTTATTTCTTTGTTTGGATTGATACGGTTTTTGTTTTAACCGTGGAATATCAAACGATAGGATTTTTACTGCGGCTGATTTTCGGGATGATTTTTATTTTTCTCTTTTTCTATGTTCTTCGTTTTTTGGGATTTCAACCCCAAACTAAAATGATGGTAATGAGTTGGAAAACCCAATTAATTCAATATTGGACTTGGGGGTGGATGAGTTTCTATTTTTCGATTTCATTTCTTTTAACGTACAACTCGTTTAAATACTCCGATTTTCGATTGCCGCTGGCTTTCGGCGCTTTAAGTGTCTGTTTTTTGAATTATTTTTTCTCGTTGTTTCTACAAAAAGCAGAGGAGAAAAATGTTGACCGCTATTCCAAAGCGGGTCGAACGGTATTCATTGCTTGGTTTTTGGTTTTGATTACCTGTTGGTTGGGACAAAAGTGGATATTTTAAAAAAGAACAAAAAAATATCATTCAACCCCTGGATTATTTTTTTTATCTTTTCTGCAGCGAATTATTTTTTGTCTCATGAGTCATTGTCTTATATGACCAAAGGTTGGGTTGCTGTTTTAGGTTTGATCTTGCCGGGGTTGATTTTGACTCTGGTTTATACGAACGAAAAAAACGATGATTTGTTTTTTGCCGAAAATAACGATTTTTTTTCTGGTAAATGGTTTCTTTTATTGCTGGCGTCGCTCGCGGTTTTTTTAAGGTTTTTTCATCTCACCGACTTCTATTTATGGCCCGGTGGTGACGAAGCGCTTCATGGTTTTTTGGCTATTCCATTATCGGTTCAGTGGAATTGGCAATTTTTTTATACCGTGGGGGAGCATCCGCCGCTTTTGATTTGGTGTTTGGCGCCAATCTTTAAATATTTTGATTCTCCATTCTTTAATACCTGGTTTTTGCCGGCATTCTTCTCATCCATCGCGGTGTTGGCGGGTTACTGGGCTTCGCGAGAAATATTTTCCAAATCCTTTTCTTGGTTTTTTAGTTTTCTTTTGGCTTTTAGTTTTTGGCCTCTTTATTTCGGCCGTTTTTGCCACCAAGGTTTATTTATTCCTTTCTGGGAAATGGCCGGGTTTGGACTTTTAGCACTGTTTTTGAAAACGAAAAAAACATCTGGAAAAATGATTGTCGCTTTTGGGTTGGGATTGTGGGTAGGTTTAGGTTCGCTTACTTTTACAGCCTGGGCTGTTGTTATTTTGCTGTTCTGTATAACTGTGGCGGCCATTTGGTGGTATGGCCAGCGAAATGCCCTTATTTATCCTGCCCTTTATGTGCTTGGGCTTTTGATGGGACTTTGTCCGTTTGTGGTTGCCGCGATTCACACGGGATATGGAAACCACTTAATCGACACCTCTTCAGCGAGTCACTATTTCAGTTCGGTACACGAGTGGATCACGCATTTTTCATATCTCACTAGTTTGTTTTGGGGCCCTATTGAATCAGGAGCTTCTTATGGACCGGTTTGGGGAGGGATTCTTAATCCAATTCTTAGTTCTTGTTTTTTTATCGGATTCATTGAACTGGTAAGCCGCCGGAAGGAAAAAATCACACTCTGGATATTGGCCGCTTTTTTCATCCTTCTTTTACCGGGACTACTATCATCTGATTATGTTGAGTTTAATCGTGTCATTCAGGTGATGCCCATTCTTTTGTTAATAACCGCGCTGGGACTGCAACGTTTGGCGGGCTCTTTGTCTCGAGACATGCAATGGCTTTTGATCCCGTTGCTGTTTTGTTCCTTCTTGTTTGACGCGAATCATTTACTGAAACCGGCGGTTGAGGGGCCAGCCTGGAAACTGGACTTTAAAAAAGAGTCCGACGATGAAAATTACCGCGCCTATCAGATTTTTGAAGACGAGTATTCAAAAAATGGCCCAGGTCTAATCTTTCCGGACTTTATGCCCCTTACTCACGGCCACACAATTCATGTGACCACCTATCATTTCAATGCAGCGTTGAATCCGAAATTGAAAACGGTTCAACCTAAGTGGGCCGGGTTAATGGTGAATGTCCATTATCAGCCTTTTTTAGAAAGACGGTTTCCAGGGTCTGTTTGGAAAACCGTGTCTCTGGTGCCGCAGGGGCAGGGCGGATCGGTTGTGGGGATTATTCCTGTTAATGCCAACGACATCGCCACTTTTAATTGTTGGAAACAGGTCCATCAATATTTTTATGAACAGAATTTACTGGCCGAAAACATGTACAACGATCCCAAAAAGTATCAGTCTGTCTTGGAGCATTTTTCAGAAGGATATCCTTTGATGAAGGGTGATCCCTTTTTGGAATCCTGTTTTGGGGAATGGGTCACTCAATTTCATTGGCCCAAAGATCATCAGCAAAACATTTTGTTAATGAAGTATGCGATTCAATCTGGATACCCTTGCGCTCATTTATATTTCAAGCTGGGTGAGTATCTCTTTTTAGATGGTCGATTAGCTGAGGCGAAATCGGCTTTTGAAAAGGCGATGAGCTGTCATCCCAATCAAACCGAAGCGGGGGATTGGCTGCAAACCACAAATCAAATGATGGCCCAAAATAAGGGGAAATAGAGGGGCGCTTGACAGGCTATGGAAGGGTGAGTATAGTTCTCCCACTCGCAGTTTAGATTTTTAGGAGAAATTATGTCTTTCGGAATCGCAAACAACTTACCTCTCGTCGTATTGGTAGTAGTCTTGCGTCCGGAAGCGGATTGCTCCTAACGACGGCTACCAAGCCGCGGGGCCCGCTTTCAGGGTCACCGCGGCTTTTTTGTTTTAAGGCCAAAGTAACCCCACCGAAGTAACCCCCAAACTTGCAGTTTAAACGGGCTTTTAAAGGCAAAAAGGATGATTTTGGTCTCCTTTATTCCTCGAAAAAGGCCTTCATTACTTGTAAAATCTGGGTCTTTCGCGTCCGTTAAGCGAGAACCCCAAGGGAGAATTACGATGGCTAAAACGAAACTCAAAACTGGCGCCCAAATGGTGGTGGATATCCTCGTTGAAGAGGGTGTGGAGATGCTCTGGGGATTAACTGGTGGAGCCGTTCTGCCCATCTTTGACGCGCTCTATCAAAACCGAGATCGTATTCAACTGATCGATACACGCCACGAACAAGGCGCTATTCATATGGCCGAAGGTTATGCCAAGGCTACCGGCCGGGTGGGCGTTTGTATCGCTACCTCGGGTCCAGGCGCGACTAACATTGTCACTGGTTTAACGGATGCCTATATGGATTCCGTTCCCCTGGTGGCCATCACGGGTCAGGTGCCGTCTCACTTAATCGGAACTGACGCTTTTCAAGAAGCGGACGTGGTGGGCATTACGCGCTCTTGCACCAAACACAACTTTTTAGTGAAGAATATTCAAGAACTGCCGCAAATTATGCGCGACGCTTTTTTTATCGCCCGTACAGGCCGTCCCGGTCCGGTGCTGGTGGATATTCCTAAGGATATTGCCGCGGCTTCCGCTGAAGTGCCTTATCCCAAGCATTCGACCGTTCCTCTGTCCAAGCTGGTGCCGACACCGGATATGAAACAGGTTGAGAAAATGGCTGAGCTGATTAAGCAAGCCAAACGCCCGCTGATTTACGCTGGCGGCGGTGTGATTAACGCCGGCGCTTCAGAAGCGTTGTATAAGTTCGCGCGCAAAACCAATATCCCGGTGACTTTGACTTTGATGGGTCTGGGCGCTTATCCGGCGAACGACCGTCAATTTGTCGACATGCTGGGCATGCACGGTTCTTACAGGGCCAACATGACCTTAACCCATTGTGATTTGTTGATCGCTATTGGCAGCCGGTTTGATGACCGCGTGACAGGTAAACTGTCCGAGTTCTCGCCGAATTCCAAAAAAATCCATATCGATATTGACCCGACTTCGATTGGCAAAAACGTTAAGGTGGACGCTCATGTGTTGGGCGACATGAACACCATTCTGGCAGCTTTGACCAAACAAGTGGGTTCGCAAGATTACGAACCGTGGTATGAGCAAATCGACGCTTGGCACAAAAAGCATCCTTTGAATCATTACGTTCAGAAACCAAACAGCGTGGTTCTGCCGCAGTTCGTGGTGGACGAAGTTTTCCGCCTGACCAAGGGCGACGCCATCATCACGACTGAAGTGGGCCAACATCAAATGTGGGCCGCTCAGTATTACAAGTTCAATAAGCC
>Ga0206936_1281_pt1 | contig 10977 bp, 4 predicted proteins | sample Alteio_BWOrgHeat_14_FD_152922 | JGI IMG/M metagenome (GOLD analysis project Ga0206936, IMG submission 152922) | Enriched cells from forest soil in Barre Woods Harvard Forest LTER site, Petersham, Massachusetts, United States -... | ecosystem: Environmental > Terrestrial > Soil > Temperate forest > O... | reverse complement strand
CACTGGCCTGATCCGCAAGTTATCGAGGTCAAGATCGATGATCCGAACAGCCCTTTGACGGCTATGTTCCATGGCAAGGAGTTCGAGATTCATGACGAGACATACACATTCGTGCAGGAGTCGTTTTCGCGCAAGAACGTGCATGTATTGACGAGTATCGACTATGACAAGATGAGCGCTGAAGATAAGGCAAAGGAAGCGAATCCGCGAACCGATGGCGATTATGCCTTGAGCTATATTCGCCGCGAGGGCAACGGGCGAGTGTTCTACGAAGGGCACGGCCACAGCGATCGTGTGTATGCCATGACACCGATGCTGGAACACCTTCGAGCTGGGATTCAATACGCGCTGGGCGATCTGAAAGCGGACGATAGCCCCTCAGTGAAATAAGCTCTCCGCCGAAACAAACCAGGAAGAACTGGACTGCACCCTACACTGAGACACGACAGGATCCGTTAAGTGGAGAAACTCCGGCGAGTTATGTTGGGGTTCTCCTCACGAATGTCTCGGCTCCGCCGACCTCTGCGCGCACTCCTCGACGAAACGGGGTCTTCTCAGAATTCGGGAAGTAAAGCACGTTAGTGGGACGGCATGTGAATAGAAGGAGCAACTTGGAAGATGGGGCTTTGTACCAAAGCTATGCAGGTCTGTCGCGCACGAGGCCGATGAGGTCCACCTCCAAGAGCAGTGTGACTGAGCATCGAGTCTCATAAGCCTCAGGGTAATAAACATGTGCCCTGCCGAAAGAAAGTTCTTCGGTCTGGGCCCGGGAAGGGTTCTTGTGCAGCAGGTAGCCCAGTTCCGTCCCCGGTGTATGGGTAGTGGTTATTGTAAGAAGCATTTAATTCTAAATTAAGCGATCGACACTGCCTAACTCACAGGCTTGTCTTCGCCAACTATCATGAGCGTTGTGCCTTCATCGGAGTCGATATTTTGAACGGGACGGGCCTTCAGCACATTCGCCGGCAGGCTGGCGCAGCCATCGGGTCAGAGCTGGCTTATTACCTGTGTGCCCTTAGCCGGGTGACGGCCACGGAATGAGCGCGCACGACGCCGTTGGTCTTCAGGGAGTAATAGATACTCAAAAGCGATTCCGCTCTAATCTGGCCGACGGGCAACACCTCGCATGAAGAGCAGGCGCATTCGGGGGACGATCTGAGCAAGTGGGCCGGTGATTCATACCACGCCGACAAACCGTGCTCACGGACTGTGGTATTCTCCATGCTGTTCCCCCGTGTGACTCATTAATTCTAATCAATGACCCGTAGTCTTGCGTCCAGTCCGAGGACCAAGCCAGCAAACTAACAATAACTCATCCAGTTGTCTATCTCAGATACATCCAGGGTAACTCTACAATGCTGTCCTGTTTCTCGATTCTGGTTTCCGTACTTTTCAGCCTGTTCACCTACAAACCCGTCGGGCGTTCGCGCAAGCGGACCGAATTAGCGGCGCTGCGCTTTGCATTGGCCGCGGGGTTTTGCGCAACCGCGGCGGCGGGGTTAGCTCAGACCAAGACCGCCACAACGACGAAGCTTTCAGTGGTTTCCGGGGGAACGGCGGTAACTTCAGTGGCCTCGGGCAGCGTGGTGACTCTGACGGCCATCGTGAATGCGGACGGGACTGCGGTGACGCCGGGACAGGTGAACTTCTGCGATGCATCTGCGAAGTCCTGTACGGATATTCATCTGCTCGGGACGGCACAGTTGACCGGTGCAGGAACGGCGACGCTGAAGCTTCGTCCAGGGATCGGCAGTCATGGCTATAAGGCTGTTTTCCTGGGGACCAATACCTATGCTGGTGGCTCATCCGGCACGCCGGGGCTGACGGTGACGGGCACGCCCGGCATTGTAGCAAGCACGACGACGATCGCGGAAACTGGAAGTTGGGGCCAATACACCCTGTCCGCGACGGTCACGGAATCAGGAAGCACGGTATCGCCGACCGGAACCGTGTCTTTCCTGGATACCTCGAATGGGAATGCGGTCATCGATCAGAAAACACTGGAACCAGGCGTCGCCGGGATCAACTGGCAAAGTCCGCTGGGGCTGACCTTGCCTACCAACAGCCCTCAGGCCGTGGCAGTGGGAGACTTCAACGGCGATGGCATTCCGGACTTGGCGGTGTCTGCCGGCGGTCCGAGTCAGCCCTTAGTGATTTTTTTGGGGAATGCGAACGGAACATATACCACCGTAACCGGGCCTTCGATCTTCACCTATTCTTTCGGTCCCATCGTCACTGCAGACTTCAACGGGGACGGCAAACAGGATATGGCTGTGTTGAATGCCAACTCCAGCGAAGTAGCGATTCTGCTGAGTAATGGGGATGGAACGTTCACAATGAGCGCTTCGAATCCAGTAACCGGATCCAGTCCCAACCGGCTTGCAGTGGGGGACTTCAATGGGGACGGAATCTCTGATCTGGCCGTGACCGAGGATTCCACGAATTCTGTGCTCATTTTCTTGGGCAAGGGAGACGGAACGTTTACGGGGGCTCCCACCAACCCAGCGGTGGGTGTCACTCCCTATGCGATTGCTATAGGAGATTTCAACGGGGACGGCAAGCTTGACCTGGCCGTCACAGACAGTTACGACGATACGGTGTCGATACTGCTCGGCAACGGAGACGGGACATTCGCTGGCGCAGCTACTCTGCATTGCGGTAGCAATGGTTCACCTATTGCGGTAGGAGACTTCAGCGGAGACGGCGAGCTGGATCTTGCCTTAGGAATCAGGGGTGCCACGGAGCAGAGCAGCTCGGTGACGATCCTTGTTGGCAACGGGGATGGAACGTTTAACGCACCACCCTCTGGGACTGCAGTGAGTTCCAATACTATTTCTTCGATTCAGCTGGGCGATTTCAACGCGGATGGCATCCCAGACCTCGTCTTGACCGACTCGAACGCCGGCACGTTTACCGTATTCCTCGGCAACGGAAGAAACTCGTTCACCACGACTAAACCGACTTTAGCGGGGAATCCGAATTTCGGACTTTTCTCCGCGGTGGGAGATCTTAACGGGGATGGCAGGACTGATCTGTTAGTCGCAGCATTCACCAGCAACACCGCGTTGGTTTACCTGACCGAGCCGACAGAGACCGCTACTGCAACGGCCGACATTACTCTGACCACTGTCGGCCAGCATATGGTGGATGCGAGTTATGCGGGAGACAGCAACTACAGTTCCAGCGTTTCCGGCACGAAGCCTCTGTGGGGTGTACCGCCGGCGACAACGACCTCCCTGACCATGACATCCGGAGGCGTCTCAGCAGCCACTGTAACGCCAGGTACCGTGGTGACGCTCACCGCATCGGTGAACGCGGGGGCGAGCCCGGTGATGGCTGGAAAGGTGAATTTCTGCGACGCATCCGCGAGCCAATGCACGGATATTCATCTGGTGGGAACAGCCGCTCTGACAAGTGCCGGGACGGCAATATTCAAGTTCGTCCCCGGGGCAGGCGTGCACAGCTACAAGGCTGTGTTTGTGCAGGACGGCTATGGCTTAAGCAGTTCCTCCGCTGCCTTAACGCTTACAGTCGGGCCGGCTCCGAGTGCTGTGTATGCGGACGCCGCCACAATTTCAGCGGGCGGGAGTCCGGGAAATTACTCGTTAACCGCGACTGTGGTTGGGTACGGAGGATCGGTGCCCCCAACCGGGAAAATTTCTTTCCTCGATACGAGCTTTGGAAACAAGACATTAGCAACCGCTTCATTGGGTCCGAGCACCGCCGGCCTGGGCTGGCTCATTTCGCAGACGCCATCGACGAGCAACAACCCGATCTCTGAGGTAACAGGGGATTTCAACGGAGACGGAATACCGGATCTGGCGTTGCTTTGGAGTACCAGCGTCTACAGTGGCCCGAGCGGTTTGACGGTATTTTTCGGAAACGGCGACGGAACGTTTACCACAGGTTCAACAGCTCAATTGGCATTAACGGGCCAACTGGACCCCTATATGATCGCAGGGGATTTCAATGGAGATGGCAAGGCAGATCTAGCCATACTGAGTTGGGAGACCGGTAACAACATCAGCATCGTTACAACACTACTCGGCAACGGGGATGGGTCATTTGCGGCACCGCTAACCAACCCCGCATTCAATCAGGGTGTGGTTGGTGGGGACGGCGTTCCGGGATCGATAGTTGCCGCTGATGTCAACGGGGACGGAAAGATGGATCTGGCCGTTGTAGGCGATTACATTGCCCCCGGAGGACTTACTGTTCTTCTTGGCAACGGCGACGGGACGTTCAAGCCAGCAGGGCCAAATCTTGTGGCGAACGGCGACTTTGGTTTAGTCGCAACCGGAGATTTTAACGGGGACGGCATCCCGGATCTGGTCGCGACGAATTACTTCAAATTCGGCGGCAGCCCAACCATTTTTCTCGGTAAAGGAGATGGGACGTTTATTGCAACGGCAGCGTCCGTCACCCTCGACTACTTCCCCACTTCCATAGTAGTCGGAGATTTCAATGGGGACGGCGTTCTTGATCTGGCATTTTCGGACTTGAATGGGGTTGAGATCGCCCTGGGCAATGGAGATGGCACATTCAAGGAGACTTCAGCCAGCCCGATTGCGGTTTCCAACGAACTCTATAGCCTTACGGCTGGAGACTTCAACCACGATGGCAAACTGGATCTGGCGGGATTAGATAATTACAACAACCTGATCGACATTTTGCTCGGTACTGGGGACGGTACGTTTACTCCAACCTCTACGACACCTATAGTTAGCTCAGATTTGCTTGGTCCTTTCTCCATCGTTGCGGCCGACTTCAATGGAGACGGCTTCCCGGATCTGGCGATGCTGACCAAGAATCAAGCCACAGCCTCAATCCTGCTGGCAGAGCCAACCGAGACGGCAACCGCGACCGTGACCGGGCTAGCACCGGTCGGCGCCGGAACGCACAATGTGGACGCAAGCTACGAGGGGGATAGTAACTATCACCCCATTGTCACCGCCACCGTACCACTTACTGCAGGCTTGGTCCCCGTCGTAATTTCGCCTGCCGCCGGGACCTATTCTTCGGTGCAAACGGTCACTCTCAGCGAGTCCATTCCCGGAGCGACAATTTATTACTCGGCTTACGGGCCAGTAAATACCAAGGGCACCGTGCCCTACACTGGTCCGATTTCGCTCACGCTCGGCGGAACTGAAACGATTTCCGCCTACGCTACGGAGACGGGCTATCAACAAAGCAATAACACGCTCGCGACTTTCACTATAAATCTGCCTGCTGCCCCCACCCCCGTCTTCTCACCGGCCGCAGGAAGCTTTTCAGGCCCGCAGACGGTAACCATTTCCGATACCGCGGCAAACGCGACGATTTACTACACGACAGATGGAAGCTATCCGACAACAAGCTCAAAGGTCTACACCGGGCCGATCACAGTTTCAACTTCAGAGACGCTGGGCGCAATTGTAACGGCGAACGGATATGACACGAGTAATACTGCCAGTGCGCAGTACTTCATCGATTCGTCGGAGAGTTCGTTCATCTATACCCTCGCAGGCACTGAGACCTGGGGGTATGCCGGAGACGGGGGGCTCGCGACTGAGGCTATCCTGGACAATCCATTTGATACAGCGGTGGACAGCGCGGGGAATGTGTACATTGCCGACAACGGGAACAACGTCGTGCGAAAAATCGCTGCTGGGACTGGAATCATCACAACCGTGGCTGGGACCGGGATTGGCGGTTATAGCGGTGACAACGGCCCGGCGACCAGCGCGCAGCTTTGGTATCCTTGCGGACTGGCGATAGACAGCGCAGGAAATCTCTATATTGCAGACAACGGGAACAGGGTAGTGCGGATGATCGCAGCGGGTACCGGGACGATCACCACGTATGCAGGCAGCACAACAGCAACGAGCCTGGGCGACAAAGGCCTCGCTACCATGGCACAGCTTGCGGGCCCCATAGGCCTGGCGTTCGACACGGCTGGGAACTTGTACATCTCGGATCAAGTACGCGTTCGTAAGGTGACTGGGAAAACGGGAATCATTACTACAGTTGCAGGAAACGGAAACTACGGTTATGCGGGGGACAACGGCCCCGCGACTAGCGCAGCATTCACTTACGTGACGGGCCTTGCGTTAGATAAGACCGGCAATCTCTACATTGCAGACGAAGGAAGCAGTACCATTCGCATGGTAGCGGCGAGCACCGCAGTGATTAGCACTGTGGCGGGGAAAGGACCAGCCTTTAATCCCCCGACCTACAGCGGAGATGGCGGACCGGCTACCAGTGCGCAGCTCTACGGTCCGTACGCGGTAGCAGTGGACGCCGCCGGAAATCTATACATCGCAGACACCTACAACCAGGCGATACGTGAGGTGACGGCCAGTAACAGGATCATCAACACGATAGTTGGTCACCCGGCATCGAATTGCGTGTCGCTAAGCGGCGATGGGGCGCCGGCAATCGACTCCGCCATCTGCAGCCCGACGGGGTTGACTTTGGACAGCGCGGGCAACATTTACATTGCCGAAAGCTCCTCGAACCGCATACGGAAGATAACCAAATCTGAACTGCCACCGACAAAGACCACGGCTGCGCCGATCTTTAACGCGCCAGCAGGAACCTATGTTAGCGCGCAGTCGGTGAGCATTACCGACGCGACGCCGGGAGCGGAGATCTACCTGACGATGAACGGAGCCGCGTCAACCACGGGCGGCGTCGGTTACCACGGCCCCATCAATTTGACAGGCTCTGGGACGTTGCAGGCTATAGCGGTGGCTCCGGGACATCTGCCGAGTGCGCCAGTAACAGCTGCGTATGTCATCACTACCCCACCGACTACCGTGGTCAGCACAGTGGCGGGGAACGGGACGTACGGCGGATCCGGAGTCGGAGGACCAGCAATCAGCGCCGAATTGGCCAACCCGAACGGGGTGGCTTTTGATAGCGGTGGGAACCTGTTCATCGCGGATCAAGTGAACAACGTGGTCTGGAGAGTTGCAGCGGGGACGGGAACAATCAGTGTGGTGGCAGGCATACTTGGAAGAGATGGCAGCAACACTGGAAACGGAGGCCCGGCTACAAGTGCGTACCTGAATGGGCCCACGCATGTTGCCTTCGACAGTGCAGGAAACATGTACATAGCCGACTCTGGGAACAATGAGGTCCGTATGGTAGCAGCGCAGACGGGCATCATCAGTGTCTATGCCGGAGGTGGCCATGATCCGACGAAACTTGGCGACGGCGGATTGGCCACTGCAGCTTTCATCAGCTATCCACAGGGAATCGTGTCCGACAGTGCAGGGAACCTTTACATTGCCGACGAGCAAAACCAGCGGATTCGAATGGTTTCAGCTGTCACCGGTAATATCAGCACGGTTGCGGGAGGCACGACGAATGGCCTTCTGGGCGATGGAGGGCAGGCTCTTTCAGCGACACTCTCTTATCCAACTGATGTGGCGGTAGACAGTCACGGAAACCTCTATATCGCAGATACGAACAATGGACGCGTGCGCATTGTGAGCGCCAGCACTGGAGTGATCACGACAGTGGCCGGTAATGGAAGTTACGGCACGAGTGGTGACGGTGGACCGGCAACAACAGCCGAAATCTACCCATTGGGACTGGCGCTGGACAACGCTAACAACCTCTATATTTCAAACTCACCCGGCACTGTGCGGATGGTGCCGGCCGGGGGCGGCACGATTACGACGGTGGCCGGAAATGGATTCGTTGGCTTCTACGGCGATGGCGGTTCGGCGACGATGGCCGAATTCTGTAACCCAGAGGGACTGGCATTCGACAAGGCAGGGAGCCTGTACATTGCAGACACGTGCAACTATCGCGTGCGTAAGGTGTCAGTTCCCGCGCAGGCGGCGACGCCGAGCTTCAGTCCAGCAGCTGGGAGCTATACCGGCGCGCAGTCGGTGACCATCACAGACACGACACAAGGCGCGGCGATCTACTACACCACCGACGGAAGCACGCCAACAACAGGCTCGAACTTATTCAGTGGATCAATCACTGTGTCCTCAACGGAGACAGTGAAGGCCATTGCGGCAGCAACCGGTTACACAGAAAGTCCCGTAGCTTCAGCCGCGTACGTCATCAACCAGCTGCCCGCTCCGACTTTGAGTGCGGTGGTGTCGTCTTTGAACCCATCGCTGGTTTCGAATCCAGTCACATTCACGGCGAGTGTGACGGCTGCCGCAGGTGCGCCCACCGGGTCGATCGCTTTCTTCGACGGGACAACGCAGTTAGGATCCGGGACACTGAGCGCGGGTGCAGCGACTTACACCACTTCGGCGCTAACGGCCGGATCCCATTCGATCACGGCTGTCTATTCCGGAGACCAGAATTTCGGATCGGCGACGAGCGCGGCGCTAACGCAAACAGTAGAAAGTTTTACGATTGCGCCATCGAGCGGCGGATCGTCGTCGGCAACAGTCACTTCCGGAGGAAAGGCAAACTATGCGCTTTCGGTGACTCCTCCCAGTGGCGGGGCCGCACTTACTTTCTCCGTAACTGGATTGCCGTCGGGAGCGACGGGCACGTTTTCGCCTTCGACGGTCCCATCAGGTTCAGGACCAACAAATGTGACTCTGACGGTAAGCATGTCGGGTACAGCGGCGGCACGGCCAGTGGAAAGCCCGTTCAATCGCGGTACTCTGCCTACGTTGCTTGGACTGATTGTGCTACCGTTCGCAGCCAGGCTCCGCAAGACGTCGCTACGACGGCTTTCGCTTGTCATCCTGGGCATTGCCGGTGTGGCAATGGCCGCGAGTCTAAGCGGTTGCGGCGGGGGCGGGAGCAGCAGTTCCCCGCCAACGTCCCACACATACACGCTGACGGTGGTTGCAATGTCGGGCTCTCTGACGCAGTCCACTACGCTGACACTGACAGTAGAGTGAGGCCGATTGGGGGTCCCTACAGACTCCATTCGTGAAGCTTTTTCTGCAGCAGGGACTTTGGAATCATTTGAGTTTCATACTGCGCTACGAACGTTACGGGGGTTTTCAAGGACAGCTACCTTCTTGATTTCTGGATATACCAGAGAGCGCATTGAGCGCACCCCACATCTGTTGTTTTGAGAATTATCTGGCGTAAATCATTGAACGATAAATGGCGTAAGGTGGAGCCTCAACGCCGCGGATCGCACTGCACTGTAAGAGCCTCAGTTTTCATTTTCTCTTTAGAATGACTTGGTTACCAGGGCGTGGCACGAGCGGATCGGAAGCCGCAAAGGTGTCTGCGACGTTCTAACGTGCCGGCTGGATTCGGGAAGCGCCAAATAGCGCTCAAAGATTTACGCCACATTGCGATCCAAGCTACAAATTTGGTCATCGGGCAAGCCTGACACGGCACCTCCGATCCTAGGTGATGTGCCAGATAATTCGCACAGAAGTTCGCCACACCATGCAGTGATAAGTACCAGGATTACCGTGGCTCGGCTGGCGTTGTCCCCTCGGAGCCAGAGCCATAGTTTCAACCATTCGTCATACAGCGAGGATGGGATTGACGCTACCAATCGCTACACTCCATTCTTAAACTCGTCTGGGTGGGCGGCCTAGATTCTAAGTTAGACAATGAGACTATCCTATGTCTCGCCTTCAAGACCTACATTTGCGTTCGTTCTGTCACCAACTCTCCACCACCATCCCATGCGCCTTCGCTATCTCCCGAGCCTTCGGGGTCACAAGCGTCATCCCAAGACACCGCGCGTGAGCCGCTGCCAGTAACTCATGCGGCGTCACCCATGCCTGGGTTAGCTCAAGGATCATCCGCACCGCCCCGTAATGTTCCGCTGCATCGCGTGGATAATCCAACACCGCGACATGCCGCAGAAACACCTCCAATGCTGCCCGATCCTGCGATGGACGTCGCGATACTTCAACGCCATACATCAACTCCGACAGCGTCGTTGCCGAGATGCAGACGTCGCCCACGGCAACTTTCTTCAACCGCTCAATCACCTTCGTCTCGGAAGAATCCGCCCGTCTCAGAATCGCGGCGCAAGTCTCTGTGTCCAGCATGTACCCGCTGCGCTTTGCGACTGCGCGCTTCATAATCCGCTCCACTGACCAGGACGCAGGAATCCGGTCGAAACCACCGCATTCGACTCAATGAGTCCCGACCAATCCTGCGGTCGTGTCGAGAGAACTAATTCGTGGCCGCGCTTGATGACATACACCGCGCGCTCCGCAAACTCAAACTCTTTCGGTATCCTCACAGCCTGATTTCGTCCGTTCCTGAATATGCTCGCCATCCGCCCCGTCCTCGCCATAAACCCCCTCCAAAACAAAACGGCATAGGCCTTGGCCTATGCCGCATTTCCAGTAACTCACATACTCCCGTAATTATCTGCAAACGCAAGTGCCTGTCATCACAGCACATCCAACAAATTCGCTTGCATGTTTGGCAGAAGAAGTCTCAGCCTAAATTGTTCTACGTAGAGCATCCGTGGAACACCCGAATGTTCCACACCAAACTTACTCGATCGCAGCCACCCGAATAGGCCGGAAAAGCCAGATCAGCAGCAACGAAAACAGCGCGCCGCCGACGAGGAACTTCAACGGGACTGGTGCGTCCGATGGAGAGAAAAATCCTTCCAGGCATCCGGCAATAAACAACATTGGAATTACTCCCCACTGGGACCGCCTCACTGCGCTGGTGGCAACAGCCGACCAGGCACGTCTGCAGGGGCTCTCGCGCAGCGAGCTGCAGGAGCTGGCTCTGCTTTACCGCCAAGTGGCCTCAGACCTTTCGACATTACGTCAGGACCGGACTTCCGCGGCTCTCGCGGGGCAGGTCAATCAACTTCTCGCGCGGGCTCACCATATTATCTACTCCAGCCGCCGGTCGAGCTGGCGCAACTTCCTGCTGTTTTTGCGCGACGGCTATCCGCTGGTCTTCCGGCAACAGGTCCGGTACGTCTTTGCCGCGCTGGTCACGATGCTCGGCGGAGCGTTGGTTGCTGCGGCTTTTACCATTGCGAATCCGCGCTTCGCGGCGCCCATCCTTGGG
>Ga0206936_1279_pt1 | contig 11108 bp, 11 predicted proteins | sample Alteio_BWOrgHeat_14_FD_152922 | JGI IMG/M metagenome (GOLD analysis project Ga0206936, IMG submission 152922) | Enriched cells from forest soil in Barre Woods Harvard Forest LTER site, Petersham, Massachusetts, United States -... | ecosystem: Environmental > Terrestrial > Soil > Temperate forest >... | reverse complement strand
GCGACGAACGCGGAATCACTTTAATCGGTAAAGTGCAAAACCCCCGACCTTCGCGAAGATCGAGTTTCGAGAGTTCCATTAGCCGCGTAATGAATAGCTCAAAAATGCCAGCCAGGGCGAACCAAAGTAACTCACCAAAAACAACAATAAAGCCGTCAATAAACCCCTGGAGTTAAATCTACCCAGGCGAACCGAAAAGAAGTTTTCACTCCACAAAAGCAAAGGATAAGTCAGATTAAACAATCCCTTTCTTACTCCGTTCCATTGAGACCCCGACAAGTTAAAAGAAAGACATTCAAGAACCAAAACAAAAGCAATTAAATCAAGCAAAGCCGTCAGTACATAAACCGTGTTTGAAATCAGAGTACCCATCACTTAACCATTCATCTTTCGAAGTTCTTCACCGCGTTTAGCGGCGGCCGTCATGGCCTTTTCGATTAAATCTTTAAATCCCAATTCAGTCATTTTCTCTAAAGCTGCCTGAGTAGTTCCACCTGGCGAAGTCACCTGAACACGAAGTTCTTCGGGACTCTTCCCCGTTTCCTGCACCATCCGAGCCGCGCCAAAAACTGTTTGAGCCACAAGCTCCAGTGCCACCTTCTCACTCAAGCCACCCTTTACCCCGGCCGCCGTCATGGCCTCAATCATGTGAAAAATATAAGCAGGTCCGCTTCCCGAAACCGCGGTCACCCAATCCATTTGATCTTCTTTCACTTCAATGGATTTTCCAACTGCCGCGAATAGTTTTAACACTAGTTTGACCTGCGCGGACTTGGCTCTTTTGCCACCAGCCACCGCTGCCATACCCGCGTTTAATAGCGAAGGCGTATTGGGCATCACTCGAACTACGGGACAGCCTTGCGGCAACAGTTTTTCGATTTGTTCAGTCGAAACCCCGGCAGCAATAGAAACCACCAGCGCTTTTTTAGGAATCGCACTTCCCACCTGCCCCAGCACTTCCTTAACTTTCTGGGGCTTTACCCCCAAAATAACAATCTGGGCGCCTTTTAAAGAGGATGCCGCATCCGTAGTCACTTTGATTTTTAATTGCGAGGCAGTTTGCTTGGTTTTGGAAGCATCCGAGCGGATACCAATAATTTTCGAAGCCGGGATCAGTTTTGAGGAAATCCAGCCCTTGACCAAAGCACCGGCCATTTTGCCAATCCCCAGAACCACTGTTTTTTGTTGGAAAGCCATTTTCGTTCCCCTTTAAAAAGCAGACTTCATTTTACATTCAAAAGCTTTTTAAACTCTAGCGCCAAAGATCGCGCTTCCCACCCGAACTAAAGTGGATCCTTCCTCAATGGCCATTTCAAAATCGCCGCTCATCCCCATCGAAAGAACGGAAAAGGAATCACCGCCCCATCTTTCACTCTTCATTTTATCGAAAAGTTCTTTGAGCTTTTTAAAGGCTTCTCTTTGTTTTTGGCGGTCATCCGTTAAAGGTCCAACCGTCATGAGGCCTTTTAACTTCAGGTGCGGCATCTGTGAAATGGCTTTAGCCGCCGCAAGAGCCGAGGCTGGATCAACACCCGACTTACTGGCCTCGCCCGAAGTGTTTACCTCTAAAAGAACGTCCTGGGTGTGCTCTACCTGACGATTCGAGACCCTCTGGGCCAGTTCAACGGAATCAATCGAATGAATCAAGACAAAGCGCCCGAGAGTTTTATTGATTTTGTTAGTTTGTAATTGCCCAATCAAATGCCAGCGGGCGTCCCATGGCAACAATGGCATCTTTTCCAGCGCTTCCTGCACGCGGTTTTCGCCGAAGTCTTTCAAGCCCGCGTCATAAGCTTTTTGAATCTGGTCGACCGTTTTGGTTTTCGTAACAGCCAAAAGGAAAACATCCGAGGGATTTCGGCCAGCTTTCGCCGCCGAATCCTGGATTCGTTTTTGAATGTCATGAATTTGAGTTTGAAGTTCCATCAGTAACGCCTTTCCTCAAATGGAATGCGTTGAGAGGGAGAAAGGATAAAAGCGAAAATTACTTTTTGGCCTTGGGGCCAGAAAGATTGTTCCACTCTACCAGAATCGGGCTCGCCACGAAGATGGAAGAATAAGTACCCACCACCACACCCAACAAAAGGGTAAAAGCGAAGTCTTTCAAAGCGTCTCCACCAATGAGGCACAAAGGCAAGAGGGTCAAGAAAACCGTACCGCTGGTGTTAATGGTTCGGCTCAAGGTTTCGTTCACGCTCAAATTCACCAAGCTGGTAAAGGTATGATCCTTAACTAAAAACTTCAGGTTTTCGCGAATACGGTCGAAGGTCACTACTGTGTCATTCAAAGAGTAGCCAGCCAGGGTCAACAAAGCCGTTACCTGAAGCAGGTTAAATTCGCGGCCCGACAAAATGATGATGGCTAAAATGACCAAGATGTCATGGACAGTGGTGATGATCGCGGCCACGCCAAACTTAAAATCGAAACGGAAAGCGATATAAACCAAGATGCCCAGCATCGAAAGCACAAAGGCTTTCAAAGCGTCATCACGCAATTTTTGAGAGACCGCAGGTCCTACTTCGTCGCTGCCATCCAAAGTGAACTTCGCGTCAGGGAATTTCTTATTGAAGAAACCCAGCACCTCATCACCAATGCTTCCGACAGCCATATCCGCATTGTGTTTAAGCTTAATAATGAGTTTGAAGCCCGTGTTGTTCTCTTCTTTGACTTGCTGAATCTGGGCGTCAGCATAGCCCTGATCTTTTAAGGATTGGCGGATTTGGTCGATTTCCACATTGCTCGAAGCCGACATGCGCAATTGAACACCTGCGCCGAAGTCCGTACCCAGATTGGCTTTACCTTGATACAAAAGAACGATGGCATAAACGCCAGCCAAACAAGCCAAGGCAGACAAGCTCAGAAACAGCCTGCGGGGCGCCATGAAATTAATTTTGGGTTCATTAAACCATTGAAACATGATGCGGCCTTTCTAGATGCTCAGTCCTTGGTATTCTTTGCGGGCGTCGAAAATCATTTTCGTAATCACCACAGCGGTAAACAAGCTCAACGCCACACCCAAGCTCAACGTCACGGCAAAACCCTTGATAGGACCCGTTCCGAATTGAAACAAGACAGCGGCGGAAATAAGAGTCGTCACATGAGTATCAATAATAGCTACGAGCGCGCGATTGTAACCGGCTTGAATTGCTGCGCGGACCGTTTTGCCCAGCTTCAATTCTTCGCGAATGCGCTCAAAGATCAGAACGTTAGAGTCAACCGATAAACCGAGGGTCAAGATGATACCGGCAATGCCCGGCAAGGTAATGGTCGCTTTCAAGTAAGCCAAAGCACCCACCAGATAAACCATGTTCACCAGCAAGCCTACGTTGGCAATCACACCGGACAGACGGTAGTAAACCGCCATAAAGAGAAGCACTAAGAGCAAGCCATAGATTGCGGCCAAAGTTCCCTTTTTCACAGAATCCGCGCCGAGGCTGGGACCCACTTGGAACTGACCAGTTACTTTTAAAGGTGCGGGCAAAGCGCCAGCCTTGAGAATCAAAGCCAAATCAGCGGCTTCCATATCGGTAAAGCTGCCCGTAATCACACCGCGCCCGCCAGGGATACGGCCTTGAATTTCTGGAGCGGAATAAACTTTGTCATCCAAGATGATCGCCAATTGGCGGTGAATATTGTCGCCCGTGATGATACCGAATTGCTTCCCGCCTTCAGGATTCAGCGTGAAAGAGATTTGCGGACGGCCTAAAGAATCTGTTTCCACATGAGCGTCCACCAAAGATTCACCCGTTAAGAGCACCTTTTCGCAAAGATAGTCGCGGTTTTCTTTACCCGGGAAATAAACGATACCAGCCGGCAAACGCTTCACATCAATCTTGCCGTCTTTATTGAGGTAGTCGGATTCATGAAGAGTCGAAACCAGACGCAATTCTAATTGAGCCGTCGAAAGGATAATGTCGCGCGCGTGCTTCACATCAGTCAAACCGGGCAATTGAATCACGATACCGTCGGTGCCTTCGCGTTCCAAAACAGGCTCACTCACACCCAAGCCGTCGATACGATTACGCAGAATTTCCAAAGCGCGGTCAGCCGCTTCCGAAATTTCGGCTTCAGTTTTGCCCTGCATTTTGTCTCGGTCCACCACCAGGTTCATGTGCAAGCCGCCCTGGATATCCAAGCCCAGCTTCAGACTGGTTACTTTCTTTTCTTTGCGGTCATTGTCCGACGGCAAGATCACCAGGACTGATAACCCGGTTAAAACGATAACGATGAGAGCCATCCACTTTTGGAAAGTCACTGAACGCCTTTCTTCTTAGGAGGTAGGTCCGCCGGTTTCCCCAAAAAACAAGGAAATAGGGCTAAAAGCGGAGGCAGTATAGGTAAATTCGGGAAAAACTGTCAATGAATTACTCGCCCAAAACCATTGACCCTGCATCACCTTACAGCATTTTAGCGGGAGCGATATAATAAACGTCGTTTACTAGCCTCTTCCAACAAGGCATCCATGAAAGCTATTTCGATAAATCTAAAAAACAGTCTTTTAGGCTTAGGGCTGATAGCCCTCTTAATCCCCTCGCTGTGTCAGGCCTGCACCTTTTACCACTCAAAATTGATATTGCTCAGAAAAATGGCGGCTGGCCGGGTTATTCGAAATCAGGGTCAAAAAGATACCACGCCTGAAGGCATCGTCCTGGTTCAAAAAGAAGAAGCCAGCTTCCAAAAACAAATCGATGCCCTATTTGACCTCGCCCCCAAGACCGGCGATTCTCCCCAAACCGCAAAAGTTCAGTATGAAAAAACTTTGCAGAGCATAAAAACCTACGCTGGATTCGATTCGGATGATTGGTTAAAGGATTCCAAAAAGGCCGACGAAATACTTTTGAACGGCGAACTAGCCGCCAAGGTGATGATTTTAAAGATTGGCAAACCGCACCCAGCCTACACTTTCACCATGCCCGCCAGTTACGTGAAGAATACGGAAAAGTACGCCGCACAGTCCGAAACCTATTTTCAAAAGGGTGATTACGCCAGCATGAGAAAAGCTTTATTTCGCTGTCTCTTCAGCGCCCACCCTAATACGTCCGGCCACACCTGGATCGCGCCCGAAAGTATTAAATAAGATTATTTCAAAGCGGGTTTTCCGTAACGGACCATCACCTTATCCAACTTGCTCTGAAGGTCTGTCTTTTTCAAAACACCTTCCCAGCGTTCTACTATTTTCCCTTTAACAATAACCAAAACCACAGGGAGGGATTGAAGAGAATATTTTTGAACCAGCTTGTCATTGGAAAAATCAGACGCGTCAACCCGGTAAAAAACCATCTTGCCTTGATAGGCTTTAGAAACTTCAGCTACGACGGGGCCGTATACTTTACAAGGCGCGCACCAGGTAGCCCAAAAATCCAAAACCACCGGAGTTTTCGCCTTATTTAATTTTTCTTGGAGTTGAGAACCGGAAACCAGAGGAAGGTCGGAAGCCGGAGTCACGCCAGCCGAAAAGGCCGCGTGACCCGTCAAACTCCCAACAAAGAGGAACAGAAAGATAAAAAACCTAAAAGCCAACATTAACCAATAACTTCTTGGATTTCGCTAACCAGCTTGGCTTTCGGGTGAGCGCCGATCAACTGCTTAACCACTTGACCATTCTTAAAGAACAGCAAAGTCGGGATACTGCGGATATTAAAGCTGCCCGCCACCTGTTGGTTTTGATCCACATCGACCTTGGCGATCTTAATCTTGCCTTCGTACTCCTTGGCCAATTCATCCAAAACCGGGGCTACCATTTTGCAGGGGCCGCACCATTCCGCCCAAAAGTCCACCAAAACGGGGACTTTGGAATCCAATACGTCTTTTTGAAATTCGCTATCTGATGTGTGTGTCGCGGCGCCCATAACTGCCTCCATAAAATTAAGTTTTCTCTTCGAACTGAAGTGTAGGTATCAGGCCTAAAGCTGTCAAGGTACGACGACCCGGCTCAACTCAAGAAAAGTTAAAAAACGTCCGGCGCCGATTTGGCGATAAAACGGTAGCCTGCTTCAACCAATTCAATGGTTTTAAGACCCACCTCACCTGAAACCATCGGAGTTTTCTTCTTTCGAATACAGTCCAAAAAATTCTCGTAAATCGTCGGAGAAAAACTGCCTTTATCCAGATCCGGAAATTCTCTCTGGGGTTTGTTTCGGTATTCCACGGTGATCGGTTCACCCTTCCCCAGGTTGATCGACATCACACCCTTAGAGCCGTAAAAATAAAAGCGGTTGTGATAAGCGTTATCCGCCCAGCCCACGTTAATCATGCCGATGGCGCCCTTGCGAAAGCGTAGTAAACAAGCGGTGTGCACATCAGTTTGAACCGGCGCCATTCCCGCGCTCAGCTTCACCTTGCGGCCATCCGCCGCCACAGCTCCCACCAAAACCGCGTCATCGCCCAGCAAAAAGCTAAGGCTGTCAAACACATGGGGGCCCAAATCCATCAAAGCGCCGCCGCCGGACTTTTTCTTATCAAAAAACCAGTTAGCCTTTTGGCTCCAGGCCTGAGGACCTTTGTGGGTTAAGGAACTCTTCACCGCGAAAATGTCGCCGATGATTCCCTTATCTAAAAGTTTTTTCGCGGTGCGGATTGCCGGGTCAAAACGCATATTTTGATGAACCATTAAAATGCGTTTGTACTTTTTTGCGGTTTGAATCATAGCTTTCGCTTCGACCGAATTGATCGCCATCGGTTTTTCGACCAGAACGTGCTTGCCGTGTTTGAGCGCCTTAATGGCAATCTCAGCGTGAGTGAAGTTAGGTGTACAAATAGAAACCGCATCCACATCTTTAGCCTCTAATAAACGGTCAGCGTCTTTATAGATATGCGGCACGCCGAATTGTTTAGCGATATCTTTCGCGTGCTGTTCCCGCATGGAGTGAATAGCGGTGATCTGGCAGCCGGGAGCCTGGCTGTATCCGGGTAAATGGGCTTTGACGGCGATTTGACCTAATCCGATAACACCAACGCGGACAATGGGAAGAGATTTCATGTGAAAATTATATCCTAAAAAGTTATCCAAAAACAAAAGGGCCCCCTAAAAAAGGAGCCCTCATGCCTTCATTTGGTCAGCTGATTATTTCACTAAGGTGACGTCGTCCACCCAAAAGTCGTAATCCTCGTCGCTAAAGTTAGACGCGGGCGTAAAGGAAATATAAAGAACGTCGCTCAACTTAAACGGCACCTGTTTACCCCAGGCAGGCTGGGTCAAATCCGCGAGCTTAATGGAGACCTTGCTCCAGGTCACCGAGCTTTTAAACTCTTTACGGTACTGGCAATAATCCTGCACCGCGGCGCGGGCCACATTAAACGAGTACTCTTTTCCATCACCCTTCACCCAAAACTCCACGCTCTTAAACCCGCCCAGGTCCACCGCGCTGCCGCCAGGGGCCAGCGTGCAGGTTAAAGCGGAATAGGGCCAGGGCGCCACGCTCTTGCCAAAGTGACCGGAGATATGAGCCGCGAACTTAGCCGAGCCCTTATGCCCGCCAGCTGTCGGCTTAAAGGGCACGGGATTGAGCGTCGTTCCCAGGTTGTTTTTATCGCAATCGGTCATCCATTCGCCCAAAAGCAAATTGGTCGTGATTCCCTTTTCAAAGTTATCAACCAAAAGCCTGGTCTTGCCCTTTTTGGGTTTCAAAACCATGCCCACTACTTCAGGCGCCGGGATGGCGTTGAGGGCCGCCTGTGAATCGCTGAGCTTTAAGTTATAAACGCCCAACAAATCAGTTAACTCCAAAAGCTTCTTACCCAGCACTTCAGCGTCGGTGCTGGTCGGCACCGTTAAATCAGGGCTCGGTCCCGGATCGGCCGCGGTAGCCTCGTCCTTTTTCCCTGCCGCCATCAGCTTATCGTGGGCCATCACCAGCTTGTTATAAACGTCTTTCACACTGCTGTCGAAAGACTGAATCGTCTTCACCAAACCACTGGCAGGCATCGCCATCATTTTCGCGCCAAAGGAATCGGCAACCGCGTCCAATAACGGCGTGCGGTCTCCCGCCACATCCGCGCCGATATTCCAAATCATGATTCCCGCCAAATGGTTGTTCTTGGCGAAGTCGCACTTAATACGAATGGCCTTCGGGTCATCATAAGAAATGGTTAAATCTTTATCCTGGCGTTCCAAATAAGGTACCTGCGCCCCCTCATCCCAAAACCCTTTAAAGTCTTTGTTATTGACCAAACTTTGTATTTCGTAATATTGAAATTCGTGACTGCTCGTACCCGCGTCACCCACAAACTTGTCACCCATGTGTTTGGTGTAGAAACCCGTTCCATAAAAAGGAACGCCTAAAACAATCTTCTCTGCCGGCACTTTGTATTTGGTCTCTAATCTTTTAACCATCTCCTCAATACTCAACGTTGTCGCCACCGCCGGGTTTTTCGGGTCATAGAGATTAGCGTTATGTCCCGAGTGGCCAGTCCAGTTGCCCGAAAAGTCATAAGCCATCAAATGGATGTAATCCACCGAAGCGGCCACCTTATCCCAGGAAATATGCTTGGCCCACCACTCACTGCCGGTTAAAGCGGTCGTAATAGTCCATTTGGGGAAACGAGCGCGAAGGTCTTGCATGAACTGAGCGTAAGTCGCTTGGTCCGGATCGGTTAAAGCGGAAGGTTCCCAATCAATGTCCACGCCGTCATAGTGGTTGTCGTTTACCAATTTTTCCAGGCCGTCAAAGAAATGCTTTTCAGCATCCGCGTTGCGGGCCATACCCAACCAATGGTCAGCGTTCTCCGCCTGACCGCCCAAAGACATCAAAAGCTTCACGCCATGGGCATGAGCCTGTTTTTCCAACTCGGAATCAAAGTAGCCGCCAGGCACATTGATGTCGCCGTTAGCCCGGGGAATAAGAAAAGCGCGGCAGATGTAGGTAAAGGCATCAAAGTTATAGCTTTCGATAGGATAGATTCCGTCGAACCACATGGCCGAATAACCGCTCACCACTCCATTCGGTTTGGCGAAAGCCAAGCCGGATAACATTAAAAACAAAGCTAAAGTCACAGCCATTTTTTGAATGAGCTTCATGACATCTCCCGAAGGTGGATTCCAACTTTGACGGCGTTATTTTAAACAGGTAACCCGAAAGGATATATCAGAAATAGAGCGGATAAAGAAAACAAAGGAAAAAGGGCTTTAGAAACCCTATTCCAGCGGAAGTTCAGCGTTTATTTCCTCGTCATCGGCCGTAGGCAGCCCCTCAACCTTCTTCAGCTTTTGCTCAATCGTGCGGGTCTTTTTGGCCGCGTCATCCATGGTGTTGCTGGCTTCCTGCAGTTTTTTCTGGGTCTTTTCCAAAATCACCGCGAACTGACCAAACTCCTTCTTCACCACGCCCAGTAAATTCCAAACCTCGCTCGACCGTTTCTCGATCGTCAAAGTTCTAAAACCAATTTGCAAACTGTTCAAGATCGCCGCCAGGGTCGTCGGGCCCGTAATGACAATGCGGTTTTCCCTTTGCATCTGGTCTAAAAGCCCGGGCTGTCTCAGCACCTCGGCGTATAGCCCCTCGGTAGGGAGAAATAAAATGGCAAAGTCAGTTGTGTTAGGCGGGTCTAGATACTTTTCTTTAATCGTCTTCGCTTCGTTTTTCACCCGATTCACTAAATTCTTAGAAGCCTCTTCTACGCCAGCCGCGTCACCCTTTTCAAAAGCGTCGGTTAAACGCTGGTAATCTTCCAACGGGAATTTGGCGTCAATCGGTAACCAAACTGGCTGACCCTGTTCACCCTCGCGGCCCGGCAACTTAATGGCGAATTCCACACGGTCTTTACTCCCCTGTTTGGTAACCACATTTTTCTCAAACTGGTCGACAGTGAGGATTTGTTGTAGAAGGCTTTCTAATTGAACTTCACCCCAGGTTCCCCGGGTTTTCACATTGGTCAAGGTTCTTTGCAAAGCGCCCACATTAGCCGCCAGGGACTGCATCTCTCCCAGACCCTGATGCACTTGTTCCAGACGTTCGCTGACCTGGCGGAAAGAATCGCTCAAGCGTTTTTCTAAAGTGGCCTGAAGTTTTTCATCTACCACCAAGCGCATCTGGTCGAGTTTTTGGCCGTTGTCCTCTTGTAAGTTGCGCAGCTGCTTTTCCAGAGTTTGGCGGACAGATTCTAGTTTTTGTTCATTGAGCTGAGTAAGGGATAAAAGCTGGCGTTGAATTTCTTCCCGTGCGGCTCTTTCGCTGGCGCTAGTTTCCTCGCGGTTGCGGCCCATCTCATCTTTTAATACTTTCTCAAGACGTTCCTGATCTTTAGACAAACTACTCAAACCGGTTTGAATTTCCGTGCCCATAGAGCCGGGCTTCCGCGCGATCAAATAAACGATGCCCGCCAAAATCAGTAAACCGATAACGATTAAAACTATTTCCATGAAAATCACTTTGCTCGAATTGAGGGAACTCTGAGCTCCGTTTATAGTACCTTTTGAGGCCTGGCGCAACGCTTGTGCCGGGCCTTTCTGCCTTTTTCCCCTTTATTTCCAACAGCGTTGCCCTAATAATGCTCGGGTTAACAAGGAGCCGAACCCTAAATGCCAGCGATTGATCCGTTCACTAAATTTAAACCCATTTCTTTAAGCCGCAACAAGCGAAGAACCAAACTCCCTTCCACTCGCACGGTTTTTATTGTCATTATTCTGTTTTGCGGGCTAGTCACCTCCAAGACCGTTTTGATGAACCAATACAACTACCTCAAGGGCCTCAAATACTGGCATTCGGGCGATCTGGAACTGTCCCGCATGGAATTCAACAAGGTCCTCAACCGCACCCCCGGCGACGCCAAGGCGGTCGATGGCCTGGGCTTAATTGAAATGAAGGCCGGCAACCTGGACAAAGCCAAGACGCTCTACGACCAATCCATTCAAATGGGCCTCACCTTCAGCCACAAATTTGACCACCAAAAGACCGGCCAGGCTTTTATCGATATGGGTAAATACCCTGAAGCCGAGTTGGAATTACAGCACGCTTTAGAACTACAGCCGGGTAATGCTGAGATTTATGTTTCTTTAGGCACGGTGGAACGGGCTTTGGATCAGGCCCCGAAGGCTATTAAGTATTACGAAACCGCTTTGCACTTGGACCCCAAAAACAAAAATGCCCAGGCTCAGTTGGACGAAGCTCATT
>Ga0206936_1278_pt1 | contig 11191 bp, 9 predicted proteins | sample Alteio_BWOrgHeat_14_FD_152922 | JGI IMG/M metagenome (GOLD analysis project Ga0206936, IMG submission 152922) | Enriched cells from forest soil in Barre Woods Harvard Forest LTER site, Petersham, Massachusetts, United States -... | ecosystem: Environmental > Terrestrial > Soil > Temperate forest > O... | reverse complement strand
CGAGGCCGCGGGAGGCGATGAAACCGAGCAGAGACTCAGAACCGAGATGTACGCCAAGCATGCGAGTGAACAGCGTCGGTTCCGAGGAGAGCATGTGCAGCGCACGGTTGCGAAATACTTCCGAGCGGTCCATGAGGAGCATTAGACGTGCCATGGTATGCGGCAGCTGAAGGATGTCCGGATGCAGGCGGTTGTAGCGCTCAGGTTTTCCGGCTTCGAGGCACTCGGCCAATAGCAGGGCTTGGCGAAAGGCCATACCCATGCCTTCGCCCGTAATTGCGTCCGCCGAACCGGATGCGTCGCCGATCAGGATGACCTTGCCTCGCACGACACGTTCAAGGCGCCGGGTGGTGGTTACCGCTCCCCGTTCGCGGTCGGCTGGAACTGGATCGCGCATGGAACAACCGGCCAATTTTCCGGCAAGTACGGGTAGTTCGTTCAGCATTGCTTCAAGGCGAAAATGCAAAGTGCGGGCGATGGTTGCGACGCAGACTTCGTTAGGGCCCACCGGCGTGACATAGGCCTGACCGGTCTTTCCCCAATGCACCTCGACATAGGGGCTCCACGGCTCGACGCGAAAATGTTGTCGGAATCCAACTCTCCGACTCAGGATTGAGCCACGCTCAAGGCCAGCCCAGCTTCGCACGCGTGAACCGTGCCCGTCGGCCCCGATCAGCCAGCGGTACTGAACAGGTTCTCCACCGATCAGCACCTGCCCATCGTCCTTCAACTGCACCGGACTTTGCCAACGCAGGACCACCCCGGTTTCTTCAGCTCGCTCTACCAGCCGATCATGGAGCAGGTGGCGTCGCAGGCCTATCCCCGTCTGGGAGGCAGACTCTTGTGAAGGGAACCGTGCGGTTGCCATGTCGATGTTGTGCCGAGTACCGGATGTGCCATCGCAGCCGATGCGATGGTTCACGAAGCGAATACCGCGAAAGGTTGCACCGTCTTCCGCTGAGAGGTCGATGCCAAGCTGCGCCAGCTCGCGCAGCGAATCTGGCATCAGTCCCTCGCCGCAGGTTTTGTCGATGGGCGGCGTCATCGCGTCGACCACTGTGACACTGGCACCTCGTTGGCGGAGGGCAATCGCTGCCGCCAGTCCGGCGGGGCCGCCGCCAACAATCAATACTTCGGTCGTCAAATGTTTACCACTCAAGCAACACCATTTCCGAACAGAATCCAGGCCCCATGGCCACCAGCAGACTGCGGGTTCCTTTGGCCGGGCGGTGATCGCGCATTACATCGTTCAGGACCATCAACACAGACGCCGAGGAGAGATTGCCTGCCCGCCGCAGTGCTTCCCAGCTCAACTCGAAATCTTCGCGGGTGACGCCAAGCGCTTCGGCATTCGCTTCCAAAACCTTCGGACCGCCGGTGTGCATGATCCAGTTGCCTATGTCAGTGCGCACAAGCCCATGGCCGGCCAGAAAGTTATCGACGTTCTTGCCGAGATGTTCGCGCACCACGGTTGGCACATCGGCCGAAAGCACGATACGAAAGCCCATCTCGGAGATCGCCCAGCCCATTACATCGTGAGTCTCTGGATAAAACGTAGCCTGACTCGCGATAACGTTGGGCCCTTCGTACCCTAGCTCGTCCGCCAGTTCTGAACCTACTACGAGTACCGCTCCGCAGCCATCGCCAAAGAGGCCCGAGGAGATCAGATTCGGCATTGAGATGTTGTCCCGTTGCCAGGTGAGCGAACACAGCTCGATGCTAAGCAGGATCGCCGCTTGATCCGGATATGCCTTGACGTAGTCCGCTGCTCGCGCGATGCCGGAAGCGCCGGCCACGCAGCCCAGGCCGAAGATAGGCGTGCGCTTGATATGCGCCGGCAGCTTCATCTTGTTGATCAACCGCGCTTCGATTGAGGGGCATGCGATGCCTGTCACCGAAACAGAAAAGATGGTGCCAATCCTTTCCGGAGGAAGCGCGCTCTCGCGCAGCAGAGTGGAGATTGCCTCTTCTCCAAGCTTCTCGGCGGTTTCGATCCAGACATCGTTGGTCTTGCCCCATGTGTCGAGTGCGTAGTATTCAGCAAGCGGGCGGCAGAAGTAACGGCCCTCGACGCCGGTGCGTGAGTGAAGCCGCTCCAGGACTGCGGCGTTTTCCATGCCTTTGTCCCAATAGGTCTTCAAAGCAGTCAGAACTTCGTCCTGGCTAAAGTAATAGGGCGGAAACGCGGTCGTCGTACCGACAATCTTCATCAGTTTTTGTGTGGCTCCTGCCCTATTCTCTCGCGTTTCACGGTCAGGGCGGTAATAGAGGGGAATTTGAGCGCCCAAAATCAAATCCGGACGGCTCGTGCGGCCAGGGAAAGCGCGTCGGCCCAGAAGGTGCGGGAAGAATGAACATATTCCATCACGCTTCTGATGGCTGTGACGAAGGACACTAATGACTCAGGCGATGAGTTGAGCGGTGGTGCGGCTTTGAGGACAAGGAAGTTATTGCCGCAGATCTGGGTAAGAATCCCATGCTCGCGATACATTCGCATGACCAGCATCTGCCCGAACATTGCCGGATGCACGCGTGCAAAAGCCTCGAAGCTCAAGCGAAGGGCGAGCGACTTTGGCGGACCGAAGACGATGCCTGAGAAGTAGCCCATGCCGCGTACTTCACGCACCATCTCAAACGGCGCAAGCGCTTCGCGCAGTTGCTCGCGGAAAGCGTCGCCTTGCGCCAGTGCGCGGTCGGCCAGCCCCTCGTCTTCGAGGACATCGAGTGTGGCGAGGCCTGCGCGCATGCCTAGGCCTGATTCGGAGTAGGTGGACGTGTGTACGATGGCCCGCTTCAGCGATGTATAGACGCTGTCGTAAATCGCGTCGGTCATCAACACGGCGCCTACGGGAACGAGGCCGCCGCTGAGTGCCTTGGCGAGAATCACCATGTCTGGTTCGACCCCGTAGTGGTGCGCGGCGAGGAAACGCCCTGTGCGCCCCAGGCCTGTTTGCACTTCATCCAGCACGAAGACCGTTCCGTACCTGCGGCAGAGCTTTTGCGCCTCGGCCAGATAGCCGGGTGGCGGAAGCACAATCCCGGCTTCTCCCTGAATCGGTTCCAGAATCAATGCCGCGTGGCGCTTGGTGGCCAACTGGGCTTCCAGTTGGGTGAGGTCCCCGAAATCCACGAACTCAACGCCCGGGATCATTTCGCCGAAGCCGTCGGACCAGAAGCCGGAGTCCATCAGGGCAAGCGCTCCGCAGGTCAGGCCGTGAAAGGCTCCGCGAGCTGCCAGCAGTCCCTTACGCCCGGTGTGCGCGCGGGAGAACTTGATGGCTGTCTCTACGCCATCTGAGCCTGAAGTGGCGAAGTAGACCTTGGTGACGCGCCCGCCGGATAGCTTGAGCAAGCGCTCGGCAAGCTCTCCGGCTGTGGAGCTGATGTGGCTCTGAAGCATCGACGGGCCAGTCTGATCGAGTTCCCTGCGCAACGCGTTTACGATCGCAGGGTGGTTGTGCCCGGCGTTGTAGACGCAATAGCCGCTTAGAAAATCCAAAATTTGCCGGCCATCGGAGGTATGCAGTACCTCACCCTGACACTTTGTGTAAGTGCTATTCAGGTCAAGTAAATCGAGGAGGTTTACCCAGCGCGGGTTGACACACCGTTCATAAGCGTTGGAACTGGCGCGTGAGTGGGAGCCTTTCGAGTCAAGTGTACTGGCAGGGGCCAGTGAGGGGGACGGCATGGAGCATCCTTTCCATCGCGTGGGGCCGGCAAAATGGGAGGAGTTCGACGCCAAGTGCTGTGTGAAATTCCCAAGCCGCTCTCAAGTTAGACTTCGTCCACGGATCGACGTAAGCCCGCGCTCATCCGAAAGGTGGAGAGGCGAGGCTAACTCATTGGCGCTAAGGCCGGCCTAATCCGGCTTGCGTCTGGAGGTTTTAGTCCGATGCGAGGCTCAGCTCATGGCGGACGTCGGCTCCGCGGATCCAGAAGATCACGTCGGTGGCGATATTGGTCGCGTGGTCGGCTATGCGCTCCAGATTGCGCGCGATCAGGATGCCGTTCAGCGCCTGCGCTGTATCGGCGGGGCTGCGCTGGATCAGCTCCAGCAGATCAGTCTGTGCCCTACGATTCATCAGGTCGATCTCGTCATCCATTAGCCGCACCGAATCCGCCACCTGCGCGTCGCCTTCGAGCAGCGCCTGCAATGCCGTTCGAATCATCCGGCTGGCATACTCGCCCATGGCTGCAAAATCCACTGGCAGTAGGACGTCCGGCATCTCCAGCACATCGCGGGTACGGACGGCGATGCTCATCGACTGATCGCCGATACGCTCCAGATCGCCGTTGATTTTGATAACCGCGAGGATAAAGCGCAGATCGATGGCCATCGGCTGCTCTTTTGCGAGTAGTTCGTACGCCATTTCATCCAGGGCGCGGTGCGCGGTGTTGATGGCGGTTTCGTTCTCTCTCACATATACGCAAAGCCCCTCATCCCTCTGCAGATAGGCATCGACAGAGGCCTCCACGGCCTGCTGGGCCAGAGCCGCCATCGCCAGGAGCTTGTCCTTCAGTTCGGCGAGTTGCAGATGAAAGTGAATGCGTGGCAAGGGGAGGCTCCTCGAAGCGAAATTCCGGCGAACCGAAAGTTCCGCATACATGATTGTGCCTGATGAAGTGTTACCGTTGCGCAAATATTGTTCGTGGCGTACCGCGTTATGCATCAAAACCGCGGCGTCCGGGAACGGTAACACCAGCACCGTTCCGTTTAAGCTATATGTATGTCTTCAACTTCTACTTCTCCGATGGCAAGTCCCGAGAAGATGCGCAGCATCAATCCCGCAGACCACAAAGTACACGAGATTTACAAGCTGATGACCGGGCTGATTGTGCCGCGCCCCGTGGCGCTGGTTTCCACTGTCGACAAGGATGGCGTCCCGAACGTCGCTCCATTCAGCTTTTTCTGCGGAGTCGGCTCCAATCCGCCGACAGTACTCTTTTGCCCCTCGCTGCGCTCCAGTGGAGATAACCGCAAAGACACGTTACGCAATGTCGAGCAGACCGGCGAATTTGTCGTCAATATCGTCTCCGATGCCATTGCCGCGGCCACTAACGCTACCGCTGCGGATGTCGGCCCCGAGGTCGATGAGTTTGTCTTGTCCGGACTTACAGCTATTCCGGGCGAGGTTGTTCGCGTGCCGCGGGTAGCTGAGTCGCCCGCGCAGATGGAGTGCAAGCTGCTGCAGATCATCTTCACCAGGCAGGAGCCGGGCGCAGGTGTGGTTGTTCTCGGAGAGATTGTCCGCTTCCACGTTAATGCGGAGCTTGAAGAGAACTTTCGCATCGATCCAGAGAAGCTCGACGCAGTGGGTCGCATGGCCGGCAATACATGGGTACACACGCGCGAACGCTTTGAACTCCTGCGGCCGAAATAGGCCAAAGCCAGCGAAAAAGAATCGGACAGCTATCACGGCTGCGGTGCAACCTATGTGGGCACTCCGTCCTCACCGCGGCACTCTTGCAGCCCTGCAAGCGCTGCCTGCGGAGTCGCACCGCCGCCTCATGAGGAACGCGATTGTTGCCGCCCGTAAGCGGATGGATAACTGTCGCACAGTAAATAAGGTCCGGGCTTGGTATTCCTGAAGCGCTGCTGATTACTCTTTCGTTAAGGGGTAACTCTAGGCGTCATTCCGCGCTCTGGCCGCGGGAAAAATCACTTTTGTAATTCCCCACAACTCACACCTTGTGGTGTTACTCTACGTGGACCAAAAGGCCGCCTGTCCTTTTGCACGTGAAGCGAACCTTCCCCAGGGCTCTCGAAGACAGCGCCACACTAAGGAGAAGTCATGATTCGGAGAGTAGGTCTGTTGATGCTCACAATCGCTGCGATTGTGTCGGTCCTAACGCTGAATTCTCAAGCACAGTCAGTCCTGACGCATCACGTGCGCGAAGCGGTTCGCAGTGGCAGTGCACCGGTCATGGGACGCCTTCCAGCAAACCAGACGATGCACCTGGACGTGGTGCTCCCGCTACGCGATCAGGCAGGCCTGACTAAGTTCCTTCAGGATCTTTATAACCCCAAGAGCCCTTCGTATCGGCACTATCTAACTCCGGCCCGGTTTACCGAGAAGTTTGGCCCTACGCAGGAAGACTATGACACTGTTCTTCGTTTCGTGAGAGCGAATGGGTTCACGGTAACCGGGGGCTCGCGCGATGGCATGGAAGTGCAGATCAAAGGGCCAGTATCGGCGGTGGAGAGTGCGTTCCACGTAAGCATGAAGACTTATCAGCATCCTACCGAGGGGCGCACTTTCTATGGCGCCGATCGAGAGCCAACGACGGACCTGCCGTTCCACCTATGGCATGTCTCGGGATTGGATAACTACTCCCTTCCACATCCAATGGTGGTCAAAAAGGCGGACTACGCCGCGACGCATGGCATCTACCCTGAAGCCGTCGTCAAGCATGCGACCACAGGCTCAGGACCATCAGCTTCTTTTCTCGGCAGCGACATGCGCGCCGCATATTATGGTTCCGGACCTCTTACCGGCGCAGGCCAGAACCTAGGATTGTTTGAGTATCTCGGCACTGATCTTGCCGACCTGACAACCTATTACAACAATGTTCACCAGACTAATACTGTGCCGATAACTCTGCTCTCAACCGATGGCACAAGCACGGCCTGCGTAGATACAAGGGCTGGAGGTAACTGCGATGATACAGAGCAGAACCTTGATATTACGCAAGCTCTTGGCATGGCTCCAGGACTGGCCAGTCTTACCGTCTACGTTGGCTCTGTCGACACAGCGATCATCAGCGCCATGACCACGCACAGCCCTCTGCCCACCACCATTGGTTGCTCCTGGGGCTGGACGCCGGCCGATCCGAGCACGCTCGATCCTTACTTCCAGAAGATGGCGTCCCAGGGCCAGAATTTCTTCGCAGCGTCCGGCGATAGCTCTACCTGGTCGACAAGGAATGAAGCCTGGCCGGCTGACGACGCATACGTCGTTTCTGTCGGCGGTACAGACCTGGTTACCGCAAGCGCTGGCGGCCCCTGGTCTTCTGAAACCGCGTGGGTTGATTCGGGCGGTGGGATAACTCCGGATAAGATAGCGATACCCTCGTGGCAGCAGCTGTCGGGCGTCATCAATTCGAGTAATAAGGGATCGACGACTCTTCGCAATGGACCCGATGTTTCAGCTAACGCCAACTTCACCTTCTACACTTGCTCTGACCAGACCACCTGCCTGGCGAACGAGTATGGAGGCACCAGTTTCGCAGCTCCTATGTGGGCGGGTTACATTGCGTTGGTCAACCAGCAACTGGTTGCCAATGGCAAGCCGACGATCGGCTTTATCAATCCGACGATTTACTCGCAGAATGTGACGTCAAGCTATGCAGCGGACTTCCATGACATAACCAGCGGCACGTCGGGCAGTTATTCGGCAGTTACCGGTTATGACCTTGTAACTGGATGGGGTAGTCCCAATAGCGGCCTGATCGCTGCGCTCACCGGTTCCGGCACGCAGACGCCGGCCTTCACGATATCTGCTGCGCCATCGTCGATCTCGGTCGCGGCGGGCAGCAGTGGAAGCTCGACTGTAACGACTACCGTCTCTGGCGGATTCAACTCGGCAATCGCTCTTACGGCTTCTGGTGCGCCAACCGGAGTGACAGTCGGTTTTAGCCCTAGCTCGATTGCCGCGCCTGGCTCGGGTACGTCTACAGCCACCTTTACCGTCGCTTCCACAACCGCGGCTGGAACTTACAACATCACGATCACAGGTACTGGCGGTGGACTTACTCAAACCGCCACCGTCTCGTTGACCGTTACTTCGGGAGTTACGTCAGGCTTCAGCGTCTCGGCTTCGCCCGCGGTTATTACTGTGGCCAGACGAGGGAGTGGTACCGCGACCATCACGACGGCTATCTCTGGCAGCTTCAATTCAGCGATAACTCTGACTGCTTCTGGGCAGGGGAGCTCCCAAACCGTAACGTTTACCCCCAGCTCCATCGCGTCTCCTGGGGCCGGGTCGTCCACAATGAAGGTCACGGTGGGGCGGAATGCTTCGATTGGAAATCACACCATCACGATTACTGCAAAAGGCGGAGGAATCACGCACACCACGACCGTCACTCTAACTGTGACGAATGTGAGGTAGTTAACAGATAGCGGCCGATATCTGGGCCAATATCTGACCGATGCTGCAAAACAAAAGGCCCTGGCTGCTCAAGCCAGGGCCTTTGTTATTCGCTCTTTACTCATCGTCAACCCGCGGCAAGCTCTACTCCACGGCTCTCTTTGCCGCAGGCTGTGACTGCCGCCAGCACCAGCGCAACAATTACCACCGTGCCCAATAACACCGGGGAATAGGTATGCCAGCGCTCGGCAAGCTTCGTCTGAATCACGAGGTTTCGCGAAGTAATCAGGTTTCCTAACTGGTATGCCAGTCCGGGAAAGATAGCTCGTACGGGGGCCGGGGATAACTCGGTCAGATATGCAGGCACAACGCCCCACGCGCCCTGCACCATGAACTGCATGAGGAATGCACCAATACCCAGCAACAGCGGTGTGTGTCCATAGGCAAACAGCGGAGCAATTGGGATGGCCAGTAGCGCAGCTGTAATAATGGCCCGCTTCCGTCCCCACTTTTCTGACAGGACCCCAAAGACGAATCCGCCTATCAGTGAGCCAACGTTATAGATAATACCGAGCAACCCGGCAAGGCCCGCTGAATAGCCCAGACCTTTTTGCAGGAACGTCGGGTAGATATCCTGCGTTCCATGCGAGAAGCTTGTGAATGCGGTCATCAACAGAATCACGAAGAGAAACATCGGCAGATAACCCATCAAGCTCGCCATGACAGGCGGCCTGGCTTGCTTGGTAGCTTTCCTGGCTTTTGTTTCCAACCACGCAGGAGACTCATCGACCTTGCGTTCCACAAAGAACGCCACCAGTGCGGGCGCTGCTCCGACAACGAACAGTCCGCGCCACCCGATCCAGTGATATAAGCCTCCGAATGCCGCCGCGGCCAGCAGATAGCCAGCCGCATATCCTTCCTGCAAGATCCCTGAAAATATACCGCGCCCTTCTTTAGGAAGCGATTCAAAAGCTAGTGCCGCGCCGACTCCCCAGATTCCGCCCATGGCCACGCCAAACAGCGCGCGCAGTACCAAGAGCGCGGTCAATGAAGGTGCAAAAGCACAACTCAGCTCGACTGCCGAATAAGCGATGATATTCACGATCAGGGTAGGCTTGCGGCCCCATTTGTCGGCCATTGCGCCAAAGATCAGAGCACCCAGCGGCCGGAAGACCAGCGTCAAAAATACGGCCTCCGCCACGCTGGAAACCTGGGTGTGAAATTCCGCTGCAATCGCCGGAATGCAAAAAACCAGCAGGAAAAAATCCAGCGAGTCCAGTGACCAGCCTAAGAACGAGGCTAGGAAGGCGTGGCGCTGTGAGGGTGTGAGGCGGCGAAAGCTCGCCCCAATTGCGGAAATCGATCCCACGGACATACGCCGGAGCATAGCAGACGAGTCGGTCGGGATAGGGCTACGGAATCCCTCAAAATATTTGTTGCAACAACTATCTCGCTGACGCATCCTATCAGCACGGGTCAAAATGGCCCGGGTTTTTTCAGCATTGATACATGGGTGCGCGGGATATCTGCCCGTCCCGCGTGCCAAAGCGCAGCAGTTGGGCGCGCAACTGGGCCGGCTTCGAAGGCTCAAGACCAATCGCACAGCGAAAGTTCACCCTCGACCTAACCGAAAGGAACACCGATGAAGTTTCTAAAACTTGCCTCCGCCGCCCTCGTTCTCGCTGCCCCGTTTGCCATGGCGCAGACCTCCACCTGGAAGTCGGACTCAGCTCACAGCGAAGTGGACTTCACCATCAAGCATCTCGGCATCTCCAATGTTCATGGACGTTTCGGTAAGGTCGATGCGACTCTCGTCAGGGACGACAAGGACATTACAAAATCGACATTGAATGCCACGATCGACATCAGCGGCCTCGCAACTGGCGAAACTGCTCGCGACAATCACCTCAAGACCGACAGCTTCTTCGACGTCGCCAAGTATCCGACCGCCACTTTTGCCAGCACCAGCGTTGCCAAGGCTGGCTCGGGTTTCAAGGTTTCAGGCAACCTTACTCTGCATGGTGTCACCAAGCCTGTCGTTCTCGATGTGGATGAGCCGAGTGCCGAAGTCACCGGCATGGACAAGAAGCTGCACAAGGGATTCTCGGCCAGCACAACCATCCATCGCCTCGACTTTGGCGTCGGCAGCAGTTTTCCCGGTGCGGTAGTTGGTGAAGATGTGAAGATCACTATCGATCTTGACCTCGCCAAACAGTAATCGCAATCCGCGATACATAGCGTCAGATGACTGGGAGGCCGGCCGGGCCAGCCTCCCGCTTCTTCCTGCGCAAGTCTATCCACGTCGGTTGGAGGTCGCAGCCCGCGTAGTTCGGGGAATGCTGGGGAAATACTCCTGGCAAGGAGAGCGAGATGGCTGCACCCTTACAGGGAATCGAGCAAGCCCAACGCTTCGGCAGTCTTCAAGAGGAGGCTTTCCTGACCCTGACGCGCTCCGCCGACAGTCTGCATCGCGCTTTCCAGCACCTACTTAAACCATTCGGCCTCACCGCAACGCAATACAACGTTCTACGCATCCTGCGGTGCGCGGCATTATCTCCCGAGCCATTTCTCCAGACCTGCTGGTCAAATGCATTCGCAAAATTGCCGGCGGCGAGACATGGATCGATAACCAATCAGTTAACTTGGTGATCGAAGCCTACCGTTCGCAGGCAGCTGCGCTCGTTAGCCCCAGGACGCAGCCCCGCCTTTCTCCCAAAGAGATGGCGATCATCACCTGTATCACCCAGGGCAAGCGCAATAAGGAAATCGCTTATCAACTGGGCACGACTGAGCAGGTGATCAAGAACTATCTCCGTAAGATTTACGACAAGCTCGGTGTGTCGGATCGCCTTGAACTGGCGCTCTATTGCCTTCACCACAAGATCATTCAGGGTGATGCCGAGGGCGAGGCGGCGGCAGGGGCGACCGGAGCAAATGCTGGGAAGACGGCTTTCCGCTAAGCGGACCCTCCGCCGTCGGCGCGGATTCATACTCCTCCGCGCAGCTGTCTCCACAAGATTGAACCTTCTTCAAGAGCCTAATCAATTCGAGGGTCTCTTCGTGAGTTAGCTTACGAAGAAGTTCCCTCGGAGCCTGCTCCA
>Ga0206936_1277_pt1 | contig 11192 bp, 4 predicted proteins | sample Alteio_BWOrgHeat_14_FD_152922 | JGI IMG/M metagenome (GOLD analysis project Ga0206936, IMG submission 152922) | Enriched cells from forest soil in Barre Woods Harvard Forest LTER site, Petersham, Massachusetts, United States -... | ecosystem: Environmental > Terrestrial > Soil > Temperate forest > O... | reverse complement strand
AGCACAGACCACAACCTCTACGCCATCAATCGCGAATCAGGCGCACTCCTCTGGAAGTTCGAAGCCGGCAGCGGCATCACATCCTCGCCCGCCGTCGCAGATGGCACAGTTTACTTCACCAGCTACGACAGCAACTTCTACGCCCTTGATGCGGCAACCGGAAAACTGAAGTGGAAGTTCCAGACTGAAGGCGAACGCCGCTATGCCGGCAAGCATCTGCACGGCAGCCAGCCAGCCGGCGAAGCCATGCCCGACCCCTTCGACTACTATCTCTCTTCCCCTGTCGTCTCCGAGGGCAACATCTATTTCGGCAGCGGAGACAACAACATCTACGCCCTCAACAAAGACACCGGCAAACTCGTCTGGAAGACAAAAACCGGCGACGTGGTCCACGCCTCCCCAGCCATCGCCGACAGAGTTCTATACATAGGCGGCTGGGACAGCTGGTTCTACGCCATCGACGCCAAATCCGGAAAAATCAAATGGCGCTTCAAGACCGGCGAAGATGAAAAGATTCACAACCAGGTAGGCATTCAGTCCTCCGCCGTCATAGCCGAAGGCATCGTCTATTTCGGCTGCCGCGATTCAAACGTCTACGCAGTCGACGCCGCCACCGGCAAACAGAAATGGGTCTTCAACAACAAAGGCTCATGGGTCATTGGCTCTCCCGCCTACAAAGACGGCAAGGTCTACTTCGCCACCTCCGACACCGCTCTTCTCCACGCCGTCGACGCCAAAACCGGCGCGTCAATCTTCTCGTTGAAATTCAAAGGGTGGCCCTTATTCTCCTCACCCTCCATCGCCGACAACACCCTCTACATCGGCTCTCACGAAGGCAAGCTGACAGCCGTCGATCTGACCACCCAACAACCCGCATGGACCTTCCAGACCGAAGGCTCTCTGAAGAACGGCCCGATGTTCACCAAGCCCAACGGCGACCCTAACTACGAACTGGCCTTCGCCGACGACTTCTACGACGACATGATCATCGGCGTCCACCGAATGCTGAGCGTAGGTGCAATCCTCTCCTCTCCAGTAATCTCCGGCAACACCGTTTACATAGCCAGCAGCGACGGCAACCTCTACGCCCTCATGTAGCTCGTTGCTCCAAGTGAAAAAGAATGCCGTCATCCTGAGCGAAGTCGAAAGCCTGCCTGAGCAAAGTCGAAGGGGACCCGCGTTTGTCTTTGCTCTTGCTTTTCTTTCTGTCATTCCCGAAGGGAATCTGCTGTTGTCTCTTGCTCCAACTGAATGAGAACGCAGTCATCCTGAGCGAAGCGTAGCGCAGCCAAAGGACCTGTATTCATCCGTCTCTTCAAGTCAAAAGAGGTGCAGTCATCCTGAGCGGAGTGACCAACGGGAACGAAGTCGAAGGACCCGCATTTCCAGCGATGCTCGCATAGCCACGAGTCGTGTTTCGTGCGAACTGCGAACCGCTTCTCTGTATTCCCTAGCGACACCCCCACTCCCCATGCCTTACCCTTCTTTCTATGAAGCGCCTTCTCTCCGCCGCTCTCCTGGTCATCGCCACCTGCGCCCTCGCACAAGACCCAGCCTCCTACGTAAACCCCCTGATCGGCACCACCAACGGAGGCAACGTCTTCCCCGGAGCCACCATGCCCTTCGGCATGATCCAGTTCTCCCCGGAAGCCACCCCCGTCAACACCAAGCGCATGATTGCCGCCCCCGGCGGCTATGAATACCGCGCCACCCGCATCCGCGGCTTCAGCCTCACCAACGTCGAGGGCTGGGGATGCGCCGGCGCATCCGGTGACGTCCCCATCATGCCCATCACCGACCCCGTCGACTCCTCGCCCTCCAAAGACTTCCGCAACGCCTACTCCGCCGCCTTCACCCACGACGACGAACACGCCACCCCCGGCTCCTACCGCGTCAAACTCGGCAACGGCGTCGAAGTCTCCCTCGCCGCCGCCACCCGCATGGGCGCCGCCACCTTCCATTTCCCCGAAGGCAAACCAGCCCGCGTCCTCATCCGCACCTCAGACTCCGAAGTAGGCTCCACCGCCGCCCAGACCCGCGTAGACACCGCCACCGGCACAGTCTCCGGCTCCGTCACCAGCGGCAACTTCTGCGGATACATCGGCACCGAAAACCGCCGCTCCTACTACACCCTCTACTTCGTCGCCGTCTTCGACCACCCTGTCACCGAAACCGGCACCTGGCACGACGAATCCCTCTCTCCCAACACCAAGTCCTCAGAAGGCGGCACCGGCTTCGGTCCCAAGGGCTTCCCCGAAGCAGGCCACGGCTCAGGCGCATGGCTGGGCTTCGGCAACGCCCCCGCATCCGGCCTGGACGTACGCCTGCGCGTAGCCATCTCCTACGTCAGTAAAGCCAACGCCCGCGCCAACCTTGAATCCGAAAGCAAATCCGCCACCACCTACGAACAGGTCGCCGCCAACGCCCGCAAAGCCTGGAACAACCGCCTCAACCAGATCGAAATCGAAGGCGGTACAGAAGCTCAGCGCATCGTCTTCACCACCGCGCTCTATCATGCCCTCCAGACCCCCACCACCTACAGCGACATCAACGGCGAATACACCGGCATGGACCTCAAAACCCACAAGATCGCCGCCAACCAATCCGTCCAGTACGCCAACTTCTCCGGGTGGGACATCTACCGCTCCCAGTTCCAGCTCCTGACCCTGCTCGATCCCAAACAAGGCAGCGACATCGCCCAGAGCCTCCTCAACCAATCCGTACAGGACAACGGCCGCTGGGACCGCTGGACCCACCTCAGCGGCGCCACCCACGTCATGAACGGCGACCCCGCCGCCCCCGCCATCGCCGACATCTACGCCTTCGGAGGCCACGCCTTCGACGCCAAAGCCGCCCTCGCCTCCCTCGTCGAAGCCGCCACCGTCCCCACCAAAGAAGACCTAAGCCACGACGGCTGCCCCGTAGAATGCGTGGGCCAGCGCCCCGGCCTCGACCAGTGGCTCAAACTCCACTACATCCCCTACGGAGCACCAGCCTGGGGCCCAGCCGCCGACACCCTCGAAGACGTCTCCGCAGAATTCTCCATCTCCGCTTTAGCCGAGCGCCTCGGTGACAAAAAGACTCAGCACGAATTCCTCACACGCGCCCAGTACTGGAAGAACATCTGGAACCCCGACGCTGCCCCCGATGGCGGTTACTTCATGAACCGCAATGCCGACGGCTCCTGGCCCACCATCCATCAAGACGACGATGATGAAGACGGCAAAGTCGCTCCGCAGAAATTCACCCCGGCCACCGGCGCAGGATTCGTCGAGGGCTCCGCAGCTCAATACGTCTGGATGGTCCCCTTCAACGTCGAAGGCCTCTTCCAGCAAATGGGCGGCCGCGAAAAAGCCGTAGCCCGCCTCGACAAATTCTTCTATGACGAAAAAGGCGCCCCAGCCGTAACCAAATCCGGCCCACTCCACGCCGAACTCGATAACGAGCCCTCCATCGAAACCCCCTGGCTCTACGACTTCGCCGCCCAGCCCTGGAAAACCCAGCAACTAGTCCGCCAGGTACTCAACACCATCTGGAAAACCACCCCCGACGGCATCCCCGGCAACGACGACCTCGGCGAAATGTCCTCCTGGTCTGTCTTCGCCTCCATGGGCTTCTACCCCGAAATCCCCGGCCGCGCGGAACTAGTCCTAGGCAGCCCCCTCTTCACCAAAATCACCATCCACCGCAAAACCCCCGAAGGCGCCCCAGCCAACATCACCATCCACGCCCCCAAAGCCTCAACCAACACCCCCTACATCCAGAGTCTGAAAGTGAACAACCAACCCACCACCAAAACCTGGCTCCCCGAATCCTTCATCCAAAAAGGCGGTACTCTCGACTTCGACTTAACCTACCAACCCAACAAATCCTTTGGCACCAGCAAAGGCGACGAACCCCCATCCTTTAGCCCGGCCGCTAGCCCGGAAGCGCAGAAATAAAATCCCTCGGCGGTCATAAGCTTCGGCGAAGACGCGCTCTCCGTCGCACTCACATGGCTAGCCACGCAACACCCCCACCCCGCCGCGTCCATCGGCACCACTTTCCTTGTGATCATCGTCCTGCTAATCCGCTGGGTCTGGCGCGCCTTCAGCACACTGATCCGCAACGCAGAAAACCTCTTCCAAAACAAAGCCCCAACTCCACCTAAAGCAGAGCAGTAAAAGCCACAAAGAAAAGCCGTCATCCTGAGCGAAGCGTAGCGCAGCCGAAGGACCTGCATTTGTTCTTGCTGTTGCTCGTGCATGGCCTGGTGCCCCACATCTCGCTTCTGAGATGTGGGAGTCCGATGCCCTACGTCAGCCATTGCCCTGTCTTTCTGTCTGTCATTCCCGCAGGGAACCTACTTTGCCCTCGCACAAAAGCTAAGTGTCACGACTTCCGCAGTGCCGCCAGCGATAGAGCATTCTCCATAGCAAAACCCGCCGCCGTATTATCGAAGATCACCCAGCTCTCCCCCCTCCCATAGTTCTCGATCTCCGCCGCCAGCCCCTTCAACCGTTCATCCTCATACGCCGACCAATAAATCCTCGGCGAGCCATGCCACCTGAAATATCGCCATCCCACATCCCCATCCGGCCTTGCCGCCAGCGGTGAACCCTGCGGCGGATCAGCCGCCACTCTCGCTACTCCATATTCACGCAGCAACCGGTTCGCTTCCGAACCAAACCAGCTCACGTGGCGCGGCTCCAAAGCAACAAGCCCTCCATATAGTTCCCTCAATGTCGTCAAAAACTCCCGCACCGCGCTCTCCATAAAGACGCCTTTAGGAGGCAGCTGAAATAAAACTGGTCCCAGCTTGTCTCTCAACCCCAAAACCTGCCCGAAGAAGTCAACCAACGCGCCTCCGCAATCGAAAAGCTTCGCCTCATGCGTCACCGCCTTCGGAGCCTTCACCGCAAACTTGAATCCCTCCGGAACAGCCGCCGCCCAGCGCTCCCACGTCTTTAGGGCATGCGGCCTGTAGAACGAAGAATTGACTTCAACACAATTCAACGCAGTCGCATATCGCTGAAGATGCGAGCCAGTCAAACCGAAAATCTTCGCCTGGCCGCGTGGCACCGTCCATCCCGCAGTCCCCACCCGCAAATTCCCCATGCAGACTAGGATGCCGATACCTCAAGTCCGGGTCCCGGAACGCGATCATGGCCAACGCGCCGTGCCTTAAAGGAAGTGGCATCGTTATCCAATCACCAGGGCTGACTTTCCGATTCGACAGCGAGTAATCACTGTGTACGACGTCCTCGGTTACATGGCCGCCGGCATGTCTCACGAAGAAATCCTCACCGATTTTCCAGATCGAATCGAAAATGATCGAAGCGAAGAGAGCTGTCTCATCCTCAGGCATCATCGCTGAGACGGTGACGACTTTAAGGATCGATGTTTCACGTCTTGATTTGAGCTGTGGGTTTCTTTAGTCGAATGCTTCGACACATTGCATCCAATTTCCCCTCAAAAGCGCATACTGATCAAGCAGCTGAACCACTAATTTCCGCACCAAGCCAATGAGCAACCAGACTCAGCGCCAAAAAAGTGCGCTAAAGCGCGGTTAAACGCGCCTTAAACGCACCTTTAAATTCACATAACCATAAATTAATCATTAACTTACACCCAAAACGCATACCCCCCCCCCGGGTAGCGGGCGCAATTACACCGCCAAACTCACAAGTAACTCAACCACCAATCCCGATGCCGAGCCTTATAACCACTAAACCACTTACAAGGCAGATACAAAATCAGCACCACCACTGCCCACACCGCATACACCACCGGCAACCCAAACCCCCACCCCGCCGGAGGCCCAGCCAGAAAAATCACCCGCGGCCCAAGCCACACCCGCCAGTCCGAACCGATCATCAACGCCACCACCACCGTAGCCACATGCATCAGCCAGATATGCGGGACATAGTAGAAAAACGGCACCTCCCCAAACACCCGCAAAAACCCCCGCAACGCACCCATCCAATCCCGCGTCACCGCCACATCAAACAGCGCATAAAGCAACAACAACGCCCCAAACGTAGAAAGAAAATACTCAAGCGACGGCGGATACTTCTGCACATTCCAAAAGCTCATCGCCGACTGCGTAAACGTCCCCACCGGATGCCACTTCACAGCATCCCCATACCCCGCCGCCACCCGCACCGCCGCAAACACCACCAGCAGCCCCACTCCAAGCCCTACGCAAACCCGCTGACGCCATCTCGGCTCTCGCACTACAACCGCACCAAACGCGTACCCCAGCAGAATCGCCGCAGTCCACGGCACCGCCGAATACGCCACAAACCCCACCGGATGCCCATGCACCATCAGCGGCCCGCGACCCAGGATCAGCGTCCACAAATTCGCCCAGCCGCCCAGCGACGCAGCATCCACTTCGCCCGCCATGTCATGCAGCACCGCAATCGCCCCACCAATCGCGCCCACCACCCACACCGGCAACCACTGCAGCCCCGCCAGCACCACCATCCCCACACCAACTGCCCAGATCACCTGAAAGAACGGAGCCTTCAACGTGAGCGACCACGAAAAGCTGATCAGCGTCACCTCCAGCAAAATCAGCCAAAGCCCCCGCGTCACCAGCAATCGCGAAACCTCGCTCTTCGACTTACCCCTCTGCCGCTGCAGATACACCGAAGTCCCCGCCAGCGCCACAAACCCAGGCGCACAAAGATGCGTCACCCATCGCGTAGCAAACAACGCAGGCCAAGACCGCAGCGGGTCCGTCGGATTCACCCCCGCACCACTGAAGAAATCCCGCGCATGATCCAGCGCCATCAGCACCATCAACAAACCGCGCAGCAGATCCACCGTCTCAATCCGCCGCCCGCGTCCCGCAACCGCCTCCGGCGACGCCTCACTCCGCACCTGCAAACCCATAAGCACTCCGCCACACACCCAGACCAACCGTTCCAGCGATACTATCGGAGTTGCCATACAAAAGCGACCGTTCGGTCTCATCCGCAGGCGAAAATATCAACTCACACCCGCCACCGGAGCACCAGAGTTCAGTCCTCAATAGTTTGATAAGCCAGCGTCCAAAAATCGCTCATCACCCGCGGAGGCACCGGCGAATCCATCATCCGCTGCGTCATCAAGACCCCAAACAACCCCTCCTGCGGATCGGCAAAAGCACTCGTCCCCAGCCCGCCTGTCCAGCCAAATCGCCCAGGCACCGCCCAAAGATCATCGCGCCAGATCCCCACCGACATGCCAAAACCCCAGCTCGAGTTGTCTCCAAAGAAAAGTCGCGCCTCAGCCCTCTGCTCCGGAGTAAGCTGATCGCTCGTCATCAACTCAACTGCAGGACGCGACAAGATGCGCCCTCCGCCATACCGGCCCTTATCGAGCATCATCTGAAAGAACGCATGGCAATCATCCACTGTAGAGACCAGCCCTCCCCCGCCCGCCTGAAACTTCGGAGGCACACTCCACTGGCTCTCCGCGCCCGCGCCATCGTATAACTCCAACTTACCCGACTCGTGATTCGCAACATAACTCGGCGGCAGGCGGTGCACACCTTCACCCGGCACATGAAACCCCGTATCCTTCATCCCCAGCGGATCGAAGACTCGCTTCCGCATAAACGTCTCCAGCCGTTGACCCGACGCGCGCTCAATCAACACCCCCAGCACATCCGAACCCGTGTGATACATCCACTTCTCACCCGGCTGACACATCAGCGGCAGCGCCCCCAGCCGCCGCAACCATTCGTCCGTATCCGGCGCCAACGCAGGCTTCGGCGGACCGTCCCCGCCAATCGCCGCTTCACTAATAACCTTCTGAATCGGATAACTCCCCGGCGCAGCCATAACTGACCCAAAGCCCATGCGAAAAGTAAGCAGATCGCGCAGAGTTATCGAACGCTTCGCCGGCACAGTATCATCAAGCTCCGCATCGATACTTCGTAAAACTCTGCGATTCGCCAGCTCAGGTATCAACGCATCAATCGGCTCATCCAGACGAACCCTGCACTCCTCCACAAGGATCATCGCCGCCGCCGCCGTCATCAGCTTGGTAATCGAAGCAATGCGAAAGATCGTATCCCGCCGCATCGCCTCACCACCCCCGACAGCCTGCGTGCCCACAGTATTCACATGCACCTCGCCCCGCCGGCTGATCAAAGTAACAAGACCAGGCATCTCCCCTCGATCAACAAACCCAGCCATAACATTCCGCATCCGCTCAAGCCGCACCTTTGAAAACCCACCACTCATAACTCACCTCCAGCTACCCAATCCGTATAGACAATCATGTTAGATCGCAATCTCAGCCGAACGCTGACCTGGTCGGCTTCTCCTAACCGGAGCATTACTCACAGACGTAGACGCGGGCAGGTAGATAAACGCAAGCCGGCTTACCAGAACTAATCCTAGTTGACAGTTACATCCGGCTCAGCACCTCCAGGCATAACCTCAATCCAGGACCCTGGGCGTTTCGTTATGTGGCTCTCACACTTTAACCGGATACGCTGGGATATACTTGACAAAACTATCAAGGCCCATAATGCTCTCGAAGCTGTTCCCAGCCATGCGCTCTGCTGTCGTCTGCACTTTATCGCTGATAGCCACCGCATCCCGGGCGCAGACGACGATCCACGTCGGCTCTGGCCAGACCTACACCACCATCCAGTCCGGTATCGACGCGGCTAATGGTGGTGATACCGTCCTGGTCGCTCCCGGCACGTACAACGAAAACATCGACTTCAAAGGCAAAGCTATCACCGTCACCAGCTCCGGTGGCCCTTCCGTCACCACCATCGACGGCAGCTCCTTAGGGCCTGCCGTCAGCTTCACGACCGGCGAGACTTCAGCCGCCACAATTTCAGGATTTACGATCCAGCATGGCGGGAATTTCCTTAGTGAGGGTCCGGGCTTTTATGTGCCCCCGACTGGCAGCATAAATATCACCGGCAGCTCTCCCACTATCGCCGACAACATCATCACTCTTTCCAACTGCTGGGGCATCGTATCGAACTACAGCTTCGGCACCGGTGCTCCCACCATCCGTAACAACACCATCTCCGCCACCCACGACATTCCTAACGGCTGCTCCATTACCGGCGGCGCGGCTATCGTCATTTGGGGTGGAATCACCGACTCAAGCTTTCCAGGTGGCTATTATGGCGGCCTAATCTACGGGAATACGCTCGAAAACAACGTCGAATCCGGCATGGAGGACTCCGGCGGCAACGGTGGAGCAGGCATTGTCCTCTGGGGCGGAGCCACCGTCGTCGCGAACAACATAATCCGCAATAACGCCTCGCCAGGTGGCACCGGCGGCGCCATCCACATCGGCTCCAACGCAATAAACCTCATTTACCAAAACCTGATCTATGGAAACTCGGCCGGCTGTGGCGGAGGGGCTCTCAGCACCATCGGCCAGGGCGTCTATGTGATCAACAATACGATCGTCGATAACACCAGCACTGACAACGCCGGCTACTCGGAATGCATTGATATTGCGCAGATCTATCCCAGCCCGGATACCTATGGAACCGACAACCCATCCGACGTTTTCCTCAACAACATCATCAGCGGCTCCACCTCCTACCCGGCCATTAACTGTGAGTGGTACGTAACGACACCAAGTGAGGCCAACCAGCCCACCTTCCAGAACAACGTCCTCTACAACGCCAGCGGCCCCTTCTTCGGCTCCTACTGCGTCGACGTCACGGACAAATATGGCAACATTGGCGCCGACCCGCAGTTCACAGATCCGGCCAACCACAACTACACCCTCAAGAGCACATCGCCAGCCATCGACCACGGCCAGAACAGTGTCCTTGATACCGTGCAGAATGCTTACCATCAGCTATGGACGCAGGACTTTGCCGGCAATGCCCGCGTGCAGGAAGTCTTAGGCAATGGATGCAATATCGACATCGGAGCCTATGAATACCACGGCACAGATAGCAATTGCGGTGCCGAGACCTTGACCAGCTCTCTCAATCCCGCAAAAGCTGGACAGAGCGTCACCTTTACCGCGCAACTAACCGCGAACTCCGGCACACCTACCGGCGTCATCGAGTTCCTCGACGGAACCACCCTTCTCGCCTCCCAGGCCGTCTCCAGCACCGGCTCCGCCGCTTACACCATCAGCACCCTCGCCGTCGGCAGCCACACCATCACCGCGAACTACCAGCCCACGGGGACCTTCGGCTCAAGCACTGCCTCGATCACACAGGTGATCACCGGCGATACCACTACTACTGCTCTCACTTGTCAGCCAAACCCTATCACCGTCGGCAACACCGCACACTTCACCGCCACCGTTACCTCTCCTAACGTCACGCCCACCGGTTCCATTACCTTTACAGACAACGGAACCTCACTCGCAACGCAAGCTCTTCTCAACGGCACAACAAGCCTCGCCTACACCGGCTCGATCGCCGAGACGCACACCATCACCGCGACCTACGCACCGACCGGCCCGTTCGCCGCGAGTTCGGCAAGCTGCTCTGAAATCGTCAACGCGCTTCCCACGACTTCCACCCTGAGCGTTGCTCCAATGACTTCCACCTATGGCTCGCCGGTCACACTTACTGCGACCGTTTCCCCCGCCACCCTGCCCGGGCCGGGCACTCCCACTGGCCTCGTCACCTTCTACAACGGTTCCTCTGCCATCGGCACCGGCCCACTCGCGGGTGGAATTGCAAACTTGGCCCTAAGCGCCTTTCCTGGCGGAACCCACACCCTCACCTGCATATACAGCGGAAGCTCTATCTACGCAACGAGCAACTGCGATCCTGTTCCAGTAACCGTTAATGCAGCCCCAACCACGCTGACCCTTAGCTCCAGCAAGAATCCCGCATCAACTCTCAGTCCCATCACCTTCACCGCCCGCCTGACAGTCAACGGCCAGTCTGCTGGAGCAGGCAACGCCATCCGTCTCAGCATCAACGGACAGGCCATCAATCTCACGACGGATGCCACCGGCTCAGCCACCTATACCATCGGCACGCTCATACCCAACAGCTATCCAGTCGCCGCCAGCTTTGCGGCCACCAACAACCTTCTCGCCAGTTCAGCATCGCTCACCGAAGTCGTCATCGTCGTCCCGACTTCCATCAGCCTCACTGGCACGCCCAATCCTGGCTACCTCGGCCAACCGGTCACGATGGCAGCGACCGTCTCTTCGCAGACCGCGTCCACCCAGATCGGCAGCGGCAGTGTTACCTTTTACGACGGCTC
>Ga0206936_1276_pt1 | contig 11323 bp, 8 predicted proteins | sample Alteio_BWOrgHeat_14_FD_152922 | JGI IMG/M metagenome (GOLD analysis project Ga0206936, IMG submission 152922) | Enriched cells from forest soil in Barre Woods Harvard Forest LTER site, Petersham, Massachusetts, United States -... | ecosystem: Environmental > Terrestrial > Soil > Temperate forest > O... | reverse complement strand
CAATCGCGCTGGTTGATTGTTCGGGATGGAGTTGGAATTCCTCGGACAGTTCGATGCCGATTTTGTCTGCGCCCAGCAGCTTTAGCAACAGCGCCTGGTCTTCTAGCCGCGGCACGGCGGGATAGCCGAACGAATAGCGCGAACCGCGATAGCCTTGTTTCAGCAGTTTTTTCATGTCGCGCTCGTCTTCGTGGCCGAAGCCCAGTTCGGCGCGGATGCGTTTATGGATGTATTCGGCCAGCGCTTCGGCGGTTTCGACGCCAAGCCCGTGCAGGTACAGGTAATCCTGATAGCGGTTGTTGGCAAACCAGTCGCGCGCCACGTCGGCCAAGCGCTGCCCTGCCGTTACCACCTGCATGCCCAGCACGTCGCGCTCGCCGGAGTCGATGTCGCGGAAGAAATCCGCGACGCAGATGCCGCCGTCTTTATCCTGCCGTGGCAAATCAAAGCGGCCGGTTTCTTTGGTACCAGACTCATCAAACAAAATGATGCTGTTGCCCTGCGAGGCGCATTTGAAATAACCGTACGCAGCCTTGGGCTGCAGGATATGTTCGCGTTCGCATTCTTCCAGCAGGCGTTTTAAAATGGGTTTTACTTCGGTTTCCACCCATTTCCAGTATTCGTCCAGCGTCTTGCCTTGTTTTTTGAACCCCCAGTGGAAGGTGAAGAGCATCTGCTCGTTAAGGTAAGGAATTAGCGCCTTGGCGGGCACGTTGTCGATGATTTTGGCACCCCAGAACGGTGGAACGGGCACGGCGACCTGGCGGGCGAGCTCTTCTTTTTTGAGTTTGATGGCTTCGACTTCCATCGGGCGCAGTTCCGCGCCGATGAGTTTCTGCCCAGCCTGTTCGTTTTGCGACCAGCGCTGTTTGGCCTTGGCGTTGCTTGGGCGGTTATGCTTGCGGTTTTTGACTTCCTGCAAATAAGCGTCGAAACCGCCAGACGCGACCTTGTTCATTAAATCCAGCCCGTCGAACGCGTCCTGCGCGTAGGCGACGCGGCCGGGGCCGTAAGCGGCGACGCAATCTTCCTCGACATACGCACGCGTTAGCGCCGCGCCGCCGAGCAGCACGGGAACGTTGTAACCCAGCGTCGTGAGTTCTTCGAGATTCTCGCGCATCACCACCGTGGATTTGACCAGCAGGCCGGATAAGCCTACGGCATCGGGCTTATGTTGGTTGATGGCCTCGATGATGTTGCTCATCGGCTGTTTGATGCCGAGGTTGAACACCTTGTAGCCATTGTTGGTTAAAATAATATCGACCAGGTTCTTGCCGATGTCGTGCACGTCACCCTTGACGGTGGCCAGCACGATTTTGCCTTTTTCCTGGCCCTCGATTTTTTCCATGAAGGGTTCGAGATACGCCACGGCTTTTTTCATGGTTTCTGCGCTTTGCAGCACGAAGGGCAATTGCATTTTGCCCGAACCGAACAGCTCGCCCACCACCTTCATACCCGCCAGCAGGATATCGTTGATGATGAAGAGCGGCGCATTCGTTTTCATCGCAATCGCCAGATCGTCTTCCAGGCCTTTTTTATCGCCATCGACGATGCGGTCTTTCAGCACCTGCTCAATCGTATCGGCGCGGACTTTTTTGGCCGAAGCATCGCTTTTGCGGCCTTCAAACAGCGCAATGAAATACTGCAGCGGATCGTAAGGATCGTCCTCGGTGCCGGCGGGTTTTTTGGGGATGAAGGGCGTGTCGGTCATGTTATGCGGCAACGGCTCCCGGGCGGCGGCGGTCGAAGATCAAATCCTCTGCCGCTTCGACTTCATGTTTGGGGATTTTATGCAGCGGCGCGATTTTGGACACATGGATGATGGCGCCGGTCAGCCCCCGCTTGGTGGCGTGGTCGAGATAGACCGAGTTCAGCACATGGCGGGCGGGCGGATTGAGCCCGAAGGAAATGTTGGAAAGCCCTAAAATAATCTGGATATCCGGCAGCTCCTTATGAATGCGCTCGATGGCATCCAGCGTCCAGAGGCCGAGCTTGCGGTCATCTTCATTGCCGGTGCAGATGGTGAAGGTCAGCGGGTCGATCAGCAGGTCGCTTTCAGGCAAGCCGTATTTGCCGCAGCAGAAATCGCGTAAACGTTTGGCAACATCGACTTTGCGCTGCACGTCTTTGGCCATGCCCTGCTCGTCAATCGTAAGGGCAATCACCGCCGCGCCAAATTTTTTAGCCAGCAACATGCGCTTATGCGCCGGTTCCTCGCCGTCTTCGAAATTGATGGAGTTGATGATGGCTTTGCCGCCATAGAGTTTCAGAGCCGCATCGAGCACAATGAGTTCGGTCGAGTCGATCACCAGCGGGGCAACAACGCTGCCGCGCGTCCGCGTCACCACTTCGGTCATGTCCCTGATTTCGTTGCGGCCGACAAAGGCGGTGCAAATGTCGAGCGTGTGGCTGCCCTCGCGCACCTGTTCTTTTGCCATGTCGACGCAGGCATCCCAGTCTTCGTTTTCCTGCGCCTCGCGGAATTTTTTGGAGCCGTTCGCGTTGCAGCGTTCGCCAATGGCGAGGATGGCGTTGTCCTGCCGCAATTCCACCTGCTGGAACAGCGACGCAACCGCCGGAACCCAGTGAAACTGCCTAGCGGCAGGGGCTGGTCTTTTTCCGTTCCCCTGCTGCTCGAGCATGGCGTTCAATGCCTTGATATGGTCTTCGTTGGTGCCGCAGCAGCCGCCGATGATGTTGATGCCGTCTTCCTTCAGGAAGCGTTCCATCCACTTCGCCATCTGGTCCGGCGCCAGCGGGAAATGCACATGGCCCTGATGCATTTCAGGCAGCCCGGCATTGGGCAGCACGGAGATTTTGCGCGGCCAGTTCTGCGACAACCATTTGATATGGTCGGCCATTTCCTGCGGGCCGGTGGCACAGTTGAGCCCCATCACGTCTACGTCGAGCGCGTGGATGATGGTAGCGGCAGCGGCGATGTCGGAACCCACCAGCATGGTGCCCGTGGTTTCCACCGTCACCTGTACCATGATGGGCAGGATGGTGCCGGTTTTTTGCATGGCGGCTTTGGCGGCGTTGACCGCGGCCTTGATTTGCAGCGGGTCTTGCGCGGTTTCGATGAGGATGGCGTCCGCCTTGCCTTCAATCAGCCCGTGCGCCTGCAGGATGAAGGAGGCTTCGAGCGTGTCGTAATCGATGTGCCCCAGGCTCGGGAGTTTGGTGCCGGGGCCGATGGCACCGACGACAAAGCGTTTGCGCCCGTCATGTTTAAATTCAGCGATGGCTTCATGCGCCAGTTCGCAGGCACGTTTGTTGATTTCGACGGTTTTTTCCGACAAATCGAATTCACCCAGCGTGAGGCTTGAGCCGCCGAACGTGTTGGTTTCCACCGCGTCGGAGCCCGCGGCCAGATATTTCATGTGCACGTTGCGGATAAAATCCGGGCGCGACAGATTCAGGATTTCGGAGCAGTTTTCCTGCCCCCAGTAATCCTTGTCTACTTTCAAATCGGCGCCCTGGATCTGTGTTCCCATTGCGCCGTCGAGCAGCAACACCTGCTTGTTTATAAAATCGAGAAAATCACTCATACGTATTTCGGTTCGGTTCCCACCCATTCGGTGAGGGTTAATACTAATGCAACGGCGGCGGCAAGGATAGACCAATAGACCAATCGCAAATCATTGCCACCAACAGCTATAAAAAAATACCCGCCGAGGTAACAAAGACAGGAAAAACAAAGGCCTGCCACCGGAACAGACGCCTCGCCTAAAGACCGTTTATGCCAACGATGGGCCTCTCTTAACAACAGCCCGGCCGCCAGCAGCGCCCAGAGATAGGGCATATTAAAGAGGCTGTCGCGCAGCGCAAGCAAATACGCGCTGGTGGCGGAGAAGCTGCTATTAGCTATATGGGTAAAGAGAGTATCGCCTTCAAGCCGGTCCTTTTGCAAGCTGTAGGGCGAAAATGGCGCATCGTAGCCAATGCGCATGATGCCGTTGAACCTTGCCCAACGCCCCTGCAGATAAAGCCACGGTGAGCGCTCGATGGCAGCCAGCCAATAGCTTTTGAGGATGGCGATATTGGCCTCATCATAGGTGTAAAACCCATCCTCGATGGGCAGGAACCTCACCTGTTCGTCCGACTGGTATCTTTGATAGAGTTTATCTTCAGAAAAATCTTTATTTTCAGTGATATAAGGTGGGTATTGGACAGTGTGTTCGCGCCAGGAAATATAGCCGATATCGCCTAGATAAAGCTGCTGGGTGATAAAGCTTGGGCTGCTGATGGCAGCGGTAAGCCCCGCCGATGCCACATAAAATCCCGCCAGCAACAGCGCCGATTTAACCAGAATTCTTTGTTTCGTAAACAAACACACCGCCCAGACCACCAGAGGAAAAGCACCCAGCACCGCGTTATGCCGCACACTCAGGCCGTAAAAAAATAAAAACACCATGGCAGTAATGGCCGCGGGTGGAGGCGTGATTCGTTTGAACGTATAAAAAGTGAGGATGGCGGAAAGCATCAGCCAGCTTGTCGCCAAGCCGGTGTCTTTCCAGATGACCCCGGTCATGCCCATCACCGGAGGAATCAGCCACAGAAGCGGAAATAGCCAGACAAAGCGCGGGTGCTTTTCCATAATACTGGCACCGAAAATTGCTATCGCCCCCCAGAACAACAGCAGATGGAACACCAGCATCGGCGCGGAACCGGAGTCAAAAATTAGCAGCATCCGCCACAGCATTGCCATGATGGGCGGGTGTTGGTCGGTGAAATTTCCGCTTATCGCCTCGCCAAGCTGGAGGCGGCTGTCATACGTCATCACTCCGGGATAAAAAACGGTGAGGTTGATGATGAAAAACGCCGCAATGGCGCTGTAAAATAAAATGGGGTTTTTGGGCTTTGAGCTCTGCATAGATTGCCCTATATATAAGCTAGATAGGAGCCTATGGCAAAGTCATCTTCCCAATTCGTCTGCCAATCTTGCGGCGCGATCCACCCCAAATGGGGCGGGCAGTGCGACGCCTGCCAGAGCTGGAATACCCTGGTGGAAGAATCCATCGCCACCACACCCAAGGGGCTGACCACCGGCAAGGGTCATAAAATTTCTCTCGTGGGCTTGGATGGCGACATCACCGATGCCAAGCGTGTTCCCACCGGCATCGGCGAGCTCGACCGTACGCTCGGCGGCGGGCTGGTGGCGGGCTCGGCGGTGCTGATCGGCGGCGATCCAGGCATCGGGAAATCCACATTATTATTGCAAGCGGTCATGCGCGCCGCACAAAACGGGCTGGCCTGCGCTTATGTGTCGGGCGAAGAATCGGTAGCGCAAGTGTCGCTTCGTTCGCGCCGTCTTGGTTTAGGTAATCCCAATGTGCAATTGGCCTCCGCCACTTCGGTGCGCGATATCATCTCGACGCTGGATAAGCCCGATGCTCCGGAAATTGTGATTATCGATTCGGTGCAGACCATGTATCTCGACAACATCGAGGCCGCTCCCGGAACAGTTTCGCAGGTGCGCGCCGCCAGCCACGAGCTGATTAAAATGGCCAAAAAACGCGGCATCACCTTGTTTCTCGTCGGCCATGTCACCAAGGACGGGCAAATCGCCGGGCCTCGCGTGCTCGAACATATGGTCGATACGGTGTTGTATTTTGAAGGCGAGCGCGGGCACCAGTTCCGCATTTTGCGCGCCGTGAAAAATCGCTTCGGCGGCACGGATGAAATCGGCGTGTTTGAAATGACCGATGCAGGCCTCAAAGAGGTCCCCAATCCCTCTTCGCTGTTTTTATCATCGCGGGAAAATCCGATTTCCGGCGCTGCGGTGTTTGCCGGGATGGAAGGCTCGCGCCCGCTGCTGGTAGAAATTCAGGCACTGGTGGCACCCAGTTACATGAGCTCGCCGCGCCGCGCCGTGATCGGCTGGGACGTCAACCGACTGTCGATGATACTGGCTGTGCTGGAAACGCGCTGTGGTATTCGTTTTTCCGACAAGGAAGTGTATCTGAACGTCGCCGGCGGTATTCGCATCAATGAGCCTGCCGCCGATTTAGCCGTGGCCGCAGCGTTGCTTTCGGCACTGTATGACATGCCGTTGCCCGATACATCGGTGATTTTCGGCGAAATTGGTTTGTCGGGCGAAGTGCGTGCCGTATCGCGCATGGAGACACGTTTGAAAGAAGCCGAAAAACTTGGATTCAAAAGCGCCTACCTGCCTAAAACACCTTCCTATAAAGGTTTGACGCTTACTTTAAAACATGCTGATACTGTGGCATCTTTGGCACGCGAACTTTTCGGTGCGGCGGCCAGGAAAAAGGTGGTAGCTAATGTATAAATTATTGACGAGCGACAGCGAGCTAGCGACCAAGCGGGAGCGCAGCCTGCGCGGCGCCAAAGTAAAAAATAAAAACCACGTTTTTAATTTTTTACTGAGCGCAAATCTATGATTGAAACGCACCTTAACATACTCGATGCCAGTGTGATTGGCATTATGGTGTTGTCGTGTTTGTTTGCGTTTTTCCGTGGGCTGGTGCGCGAGGTGTTGTCGCTTTCCGCCTGGATTGGCGCGGCGTTTGTCACGCTATATTATTTTACCGAAGTGGCCGCCAAATTCAAACCGCATTTTAAAAGCGACGTGGTTGCCGGCGGCGTTGGCGCGCTGTGCCTGTATATCGGCGCGCTGATCGGGTTTTCACTGTTGAACATGATCATTCTAAAATTCGTCAAGCAGGGCAGTGAAATCGGCATGCTCGATAATCTGCTGGGGCTTTTGTTCGGGGCGCTGCGGGGGGCGTTTATCGTGTCGCTCGGATTTTTCATGATCAAGCTCGCTTTGCCTGAAAACGAATATCCCGATTGGTTGAAACAATCCATCACCCGTCCTTACGGCGAAAAAGGCGCGGCCATCCTGGCTTCCGTTGCTCCCACCTATATGCGCGACCTAACCACGCTGGAAAAAAGACTCTCTGAAAAAGCCGCCAGCGTTAATGCCGGCGCTGCCGCACCCGTGGTGCAGGGACAGGGCGTCACCTACGGCAATCAGCCGGGCTACAACCCGACCACCACTCAGCAGCTTGACCGGCTTATCGACAGCACCAGTCAAAATTCGGGCCAGAATCAATGAACGAAGCGCGGCGCTATTTTTTGTTCAAGGCCATCCCGCTTTCCTTTTTTTCCAAAGACCTGTACCGCGATGTCGGCCGCAACTGGCCGGGAATGGGCTTCGGTTATCTGTTCATTGTAGCAACTATGGCAACTTTGCCGTTGCTGGTGAAGATGTTCGTAATGTCGTTTGGGCTCACGCTGGATTCGCCGTTCGACGCCAACTACATCATCAACCAGATTCCCGAAATTCGTGTCACCAAGGGCGAAGTTTCCCTCACCGCGCCACAGCCCTACTACATCCGCATGAAGGAAACGGGCGAACCGATTGTCGTTATCGACACCACCAAGCCTGTTACCGAATGGTCGAAGGAATTTAGCGGCAAATCCGTCGTTATCATCGGCAAAACCGATGCGCTAATCGTCAATGCCCAGAAAAATGAAAAAAGACTCATCGACGTTCCGCCCGACATGACCCGGACATTCGACCGCGAAGACGCGCGCAGCATTGCCGAGACTTGCCTGCAATATGCCTGGGTGGTGCCGTTGTTCCTGGCGCTATTCATGATCCCGATTATGTTTATTTCCCGCTTTATTCAAATGCTTATCTATGGTGGATTCGGATGGCTCATGGCTAAGCTGCTCAAATCCGACATGGGCTATGAGGATTGCGTCAGGCTGGCCTGCATTGCCATCACACCTGTACTTGCGCTGGATGTGGCGGATTCGTTATTATTTCATTTCCATCTGTCAGTTTTATGGTACTTCCTACTGGCCATGGGGTATCTTGGCTTCGGCATAAGGGCGACAAAACAATGAACGATTCCAACCACCCGTTTGACGGCGACCACCTGCACGAAGAATGCGGCGTGTTCGGCGTGTTCGGCCATACCGACTCCGCGGCGATGACCGCGCTCGGCCTGCACGCGCTGCAGCACCGCGGCCAGGAAGCTGCCGGTATCGTTTCTTCCGACGGCCATCATTTTTATTCGCACCGCGCACTGGGACTGGTGGGGGATAATTTCAACTCCGCCGATATTATCGGCAAGCTTAAAGGCCGCGTCGCGGTGGGACATAACCGTTATTCGACCACCGGCGACACGCTGCTGCGCAACGTCCAGCCGCTGTTCGGCGATTTTTCGTTCGGAGGGTTGGCGGTCGCCCATAACGGCAATCTGACCAACGCCATGACGCTACGCAAGCAGCTCATCGACATCGGCTGCCTGTTCCAATCCACGTCCGACACCGAAGTGATTGTACATTTAATTGCGCTATCCAAGCAGACCACAGTCGAAGACCGATTGTTCGACGCGCTGTCACGCGTGGAAGGCGCATATTCGCTGGTGATTATGGCCAACGACATGCTGATCGGCGTGCGCGACCCGCTAGGCGTGCGCCCTCTGGTGCTGGGGCAGATCGGCGACACGCTGCTGCTGGCAAGCGAAACCTGCGCGTTGGATATCGTCGGCGCAAAATACGTGCGCGACGTCGAGCCGGGCGAAATCGTCATCATCACCTCTGAGGGTATGCGCTCGGTCAAGCCGTTCGCGCCGGTACAGAGGCGCTTCTGCATTTTCGAATATGTGTATTTTTCGCGCCCCGATTCTATTTCCGAAGGCCGCAATGTTTATGAAACTCGCCAGAAAATCGGCGCCGAACTCGCCCGTGAAGCGCATGTCGATGCCGATGTGGTGGTGCCCGTGCCCGACTCCGGCATTCCCGCCGCCATCGGCTATGCCAAGGCCTCGCGCATCCCGTTTGAGCTGGGGATCATCCGCAACCATTATGTCGGCCGCACCTTCATCGAACCCTCCGACCATGTGCGCCATCTGGGCGTGAAGCTGAAACATAACGGCAACCGCGCCGTGCTGGAAGGCAAGCGCGTGATTTTGGTCGATGACTCCATCGTGCGCGGCACCACTTCCAAAAAAATCGTCGCCATGGTACGCGAAGCCGGAGCGGCCAAAGTGCATATGCGCATCGCCAGCCCGCCCACCACGCATTCGTGTTTTTACGGCGTCGATACACCGACGCGCGACCAGCTGCTGGCCGCCAACAACACCATCGACGCCATGGCCAAGCTCATCGGCGTCGACAGCCTCGCCTTCGTCTCCATCAACGGCATGTATAAAGCCGTAGCCGATATTTCGCGCAATCCCGGCGCGCCGCAATTCTGCGATGCCTGTTTCTCCGGCGATTATCCAATTCCGCTCACCGATTGCAACGGTGCCAACGAACGCCAGAAAGACCTGTTCTCCGAATTCTCGGAAGTGTGATGCCTTCCCTCTCCGGCAAGATTGCACTTATAACCGGCGCTTCACGCGGCATTGGGGCGGCGGTGGCGGTGCGATTTGCCGCTGAAGGCGCGCATGTGATTTTAGCGGCGCGCGATGTCAAGGGGCTGGAAGCAACGGACGACGCTATACGTGCCAAAGGCGGCAAGGCAACCCTAGTGCCTTGCGATGTGCGCGACAGCAGCCTGATCGAAGACCTTGCGCGGCAAGTGGGGGAGCGTTTCGGCCATCTGGATATTGTGGTAGGTAATGCCGGTGTGCTGGGCGAGCTGGCGCCGCTGGCCGACATCACGCCTGACATCTGGGCGCAGGTGATGAACGTCAATCTTACCGCAAACTGGCAATTGATTCGCTGTTTCGATGCGCTGCTCAAAAAATCCACCGCTGGACGCGCCATGTTCGTCACCTCCGGCCTATCGGAAACGGCGCTGGCTTACTGGGGGCCGTATTCCGCAAGCAAAGCAGGGCTGGACATGCTGGTGAAGATTTATGCCGCCGAAAACGCCAAGACGAAATTAAAAATAAACCTGATCGATCCCGGCGAAGTCCGCACGCGCATGCATGCACAAGCCATGCCGGGGCAGAATCCCGAGGAACTACCGCTACCGGAAGCCATCACCGATATTTTTGTGAAACTCGCGGATGCGAATCTTAAAGAAACCGGCAAAAAATTTTACGTGAGGTAATGCTATGCATCCTTTGATTGTCTCCGGTGTACGTGCTGTGCGCTCTTTGTTCATTCCCGGCATGATCGTAATTTTCCTCTGGTCGGTGCTGGTGACAATTGCCATGCTCGTCGCCTTTATTGCCTGCTCGCACATATTTTTCTCATGGGCAAGCACCCACATGCAGAGCGGAGTGATGTCGCATCTTTTGCCGTGGATTGGCACGGGCGCTGCTGGAATTATTGCCTGGATGCTGTTTCCCGGCATCATGCCGGTCATCGTCAATTTTTTCGATAATCGTATCAGCACGCTCATCGAAGGCCACGAATATCCTGCAACCGAATACATGTATAAGTCCGAGTTCCTGCCGGAATTTTTCCATGACCTGCGCTTCACCATCAAGGCCATCATCCTCAATATCATCGTACTGCCGCTCTATCTGCTGCCATTGTTCAACCTGTTCGTGTTTTTCGGACTGAACGGCTATCTGCTCGGCCGTGAGTTCTTTGTCATGGCTGCGCGCCGCCACATGGCCGCTGCTCAGGCCGAAGCGCTGCGCGACAAATACTCCCGCCTCATCACCATCACCGGGGCATTGCTGACGCTTCTGGCTACCATCCCTCTTGTCAATCTATTTGCGCCATTCTGGGGTGTGGCCGTCATGGTGCATCTTTATCACCAGCTGGCCGAAGCGCCCAAGGCACAGATACTGCCGCCTGAAAAGGAACAGCCATGACCCCAACACTCTACGGCGCACCGCTTTCACCTTTTGTACGCAAGGTCGCGGTATTCCTGGAAGAAAAATCCATCGCCTATGACTGGATCCATTCCCGCCCGCACCGGCGTTTTGACGACAATCAGCAAAAGCCCAATAGAGAGCAGACACCACACCGCCGGCCATTCATTGAGGTTGCTGGTGGTGAGCCGCGCCAGCGCCGGGCCGGTCAGGATATGGTAAATAGTGAACCGCCACGAACCGAACAGGATCGGTAAGCCGAACCCGACGAGGAAATACCACGGGAAGTTCTCAGCAATCTGGTTCAGCGGCACCAGCCAGGCGATGTGCCAGCTGCCATGCACCGAACATAGCATTTCGCCGCAAAGTATGTCGCCCGGCTGGCAATGCCCGGCCCAACTGAAAGGGTAGACGCGGATCAGCATCATGATGGCATTGGCAAAACACAGCGAAAAACATATCGGCGCAATTTTTCGGGCGACGCGCTGGTCGATAAAATGCAGGGACACGGCGATGATGAAAAACGGCTGGAAGGTAATATGAAAATAGCCCAGCAATGTGGCAATCTG
>Ga0206936_1274_pt1 | contig 11326 bp, 7 predicted proteins | sample Alteio_BWOrgHeat_14_FD_152922 | JGI IMG/M metagenome (GOLD analysis project Ga0206936, IMG submission 152922) | Enriched cells from forest soil in Barre Woods Harvard Forest LTER site, Petersham, Massachusetts, United States -... | ecosystem: Environmental > Terrestrial > Soil > Temperate forest > O... | reverse complement strand
ACAGCCCCTTAAAATACATGACAACGATCCAGTTCTGCGGCAAATCCTACACGCTTGAAGATGCCAGCGCCTTGGCGATTAAAGAGCACACTCTTGGAAACAGCCAGGTTGCGGCAGAGATTTACCATCTCATTATTACCCGTGCCCCAGACCATGCCGATGCCTATAATAACCGGAGCATTACCCTGCATGCGCTGAAACGATATGACGAGGCGCTGATAAGCTGCAACAAAGCCATTGCGCTCAACCCTGACTTTGCCAAAGCTCATAATAATCGGGGTGTCACATTGCATGCACTGAAGCGATATGACGAAGCATTGGCAAGCTACGACAAGGCGATAGCGCTCAAGCCTGACTATGCTGAAGCTTATAGCAACCGGGGTTTAGCCCTGCAGGATATGACGCGATATGACGAAGCACTGGCAAGCTACAACAAGGCGATAGCGCTCAAGCCTGACTATGCCGAAGCCCATAATAATCGGGGCAATGCCCTGCATTCAATGAAGAGATATAACGAGGCGCTGGCAAGCTACGACAACGTCATAACGCTCAAACCCAACATGGTAAGTCCCTATTGCAACCGAGGCATTGCTTTGGTGAGTCAGGGAAACATGCAGGACGCCGAAGCGATGTTTCTCAAAGCTCTTGCGATAAACCCTGATTCCCCCATTGCATTATTCAATCTGACGCAGATCCGTGAATACCGCACGGCCGATTGTGAAGATGCGCAGAAAATTCTCACGTTGCTAAACACCTCGAATACTTCAAGGTCCGACAGGGATTATCTCTATTTCTCTCTGGGAAAAATTTATGACGATTGCGGTCTTTATGACAAGGCATTCGAGTGTTACCAGCAGGCGAATCAGATATTCAACGCGACTGTTACTTATAAGCCAGATCAGCTGACAGCGTTAACCGACTCTATCATCGATGTGTTCAGCAGGGATTTTCTGGCGCAACCGTTTTCGTTTGCATCTCCTAGCCGACAACCCCTGTTCATTGTGGGCATGCCGCGCTCGGGCACCACCCTTATGGCCAGCATATTGTCCAACCATCGCCTCATCAATACGGCGGGAGAACTGCCGACTATTATAGACTCCATCTTGTCTCTGCCGAAATTGATTGAAAACGGTATTTCCTATCCGCAGGCGGCAAAACACCTTACCCCTGCCATCGCCAGCCAAATTATAAGCCAGTATGAACAACGCCTGAGGCGTGATTCTTCCGCAAATGTCGCCCACATCATCGATAAACAGCCGTTAAATTTCCGGCATCTTGGCTTCATCTCGATGTTGTTTCCAAAGGCGCGAATTATTCATTGCACGCGCCACCCCTTAGACACGGGGCTTTCGAATTACTTTCAGCGCTTTTCCATGCATTACCAGTATGCATTCGATCTGCGGAATATCGGTCATTTTTATGGGGAATACGCAAAAGTGATGGAACACTGGCGGCAGTCTCTGCCCCTAAGCATGATCGAAATACGTTATGAAGACATGATTTCGAATACAGAACAGACAGTACGAAAAACGCTGGATTTACTCGAACTAGAATGGGATGAACGCTGCCTTGCCCCCCACACCAATCCTTGCGCGGTGGAAACGGCAAGCAAATGGCAGGTACGCCAGCCCATCTACACTAAATCCGCAGGGCGGTGGCGGCATTATGAAAAACACCTCACACCTTTGAAGGAAGCCCTGCAGATTGCATCAATCGTACCGGCTGGCTAAGGCAGAGGGAAATCGGATACATTCTTCAGCGGCACCCATTCCCTGATATCTGATGACTTTTTTTCGCCCAGTGTCATGATTACGTTGGCAATCCCCGGAAACGCCAGCACCACTAGTAGCGCTATCCATAATTGTAAATCAGGCGAGATGTTGAATGACAGTCCAGCATCATACAGAAAATGAGCGGCCAGCAATAGCAACGCTGCTGAAAAACCGAATGGCAAGACGCTTTCTCGCCAGCGTATCCCTGATTCCGCCTTACCTTTGCGTGTCACTTTGAAAGGGTATTGTTTGCAGCATAGCCCCGTGGCCACTGCATGGGCGATAGTCCAGACCAGCGAGCCACCGGCGATAAATGAATACAGGATTCTGTCTACAGACAGGTGCAGGCGTTTCGCATAGAGAATGAAGGAATACACACTGTCGAGCAGGACATATAGCAAAATAGGCGAAAAAAGCGCTGCGGAATGAATATAGCGGTGGTTATGAATATAAAATAGAGACAATACGATGGCGGTGAGAACAAAAAATGGATGAAAAATATTGCCGATCCATTGCGTCCAGCCCAGAATAAAATGCACTCGCTGGGTGAGGGACAACCCTCTTTTGAATAAAAAGAGATGGCCAGAATATTTAATCAGCGTGCGTGTTGCACCATATGCCCAGCGGAAACGCTGTTGTCGGTACTCGCTGAAACGGTTGGGCAAGAGGCCTTTGCCATACACTTTATTCACATAGCGGCATTCATACCCGCCGATCAGCAGCCTGAGGCCAAGATCAGTATCCTCAACGATGGCGTCCGTATGCCACCCGCCCACGTGCAATAACGCCTCGCGCTGAAGCAACAGCATCGTACCGTGCTGGATAATGGCGTTGCATTCATTCCGCTGCACCATCCCGATTTGGAAAAAGCCGCTATATTCGTCATACATTGCGCGTATAGGAAGCGAGCCGAATATCGGTTCATAATCCTGGGGCGCCTGCACAGCGCCGACATTACCGTCGAAATGCCGCAGGCACTCCGAGAGCCACTGCTCAGACACCACGTAATCAGCATCTACCACGCCAATAATCTGGGCGGCAGGAGAAGAGTGGTTCAGTGCAAACGTAAGTGCGCCGGCTTTGAAGCCCCTCATGTTTTCAACATGAAAAAATTTTACATTAGCGTGGTTTGCGCAAAAAGCCTCCACCGGTCGCCAGAGATGCTCATCGGCCGTGTTATTGTCCACCACGATAATCTCGACATGACGGTGAGTTTGCCGCAACAGACTCTGGATACAGGCGATGACCTGACCAGGCGGTTCGTTTCTGCAAGGCACATGGACGGATACGAATGCTTCGCTGTGAACTCCGGAGAATGTTTCAAACTGCCGTTTAAGTGGCTTTTCTCCTATAAGCTGCAGCACTGTGCGCGTTTTATACAACAGGCATATCAATATAATCAGATAGCCGGGTATCAAGAAACATAAGGCTACCACATGATTTTCCATGTTCTCGTCCATAAGGCTCTTAGCCTGCGACACATAAAAAAACCCCAGAACTTGTGCAAGAAAAGCACTCACTACCCAGGCTTTCAGGCGAAGCGGCCGCGTAAAATCAGACCATAAAAGAAAAAATACGAACGCAACGGCAAGCGAGGCACAATCGGAGATAGTGAGATTCATGTCGCCGATGGGTAAAAACGGCGGGGGGCTGAATTTGCTTTTTTTGTGTTTGTCGAAAAGCCCCCAATGCGGTCCTACCCGCCCTTCGCTTGAATAGAGTTTCCACGGCTGGTCGAACGCTTCTACGGCCACGAAAGAAAGACCATGGCTGTAGGCTTGCGGAAGAAAACTTTTCCAGAAACGGTATTCGACCCATGTGTCGGGGATGGCTCGGTGTTCCGGCAGTCCCATGGAAGGCCAGCCGGTTTCTCCCAGAAAAATCTTTTTGCCCGGATAAGCGTCTTGCAATATCTGCAGCGTACGGAAAATTGTTGCCGGTGCTTCATCGGCGGTAATGGAATCCCAAAAAGGAAAAATATGCACGGTGATACCGTCCACATGGGCGGCCACTTTGCGGTTGCGGTGCCATATATCGGCGGACTCTGCCGTGGATACGGGGAGTTTCACACGTGCTTTGACATAATCAATCCAGTAAATTAGCTCGTTGATGACCTGTTCTTCGGGCTTATCCTGGTCCTTGTAAAAAAAGATGGTCTCATTCCCGACGATAAGCTGCGTCACGTTAGAGTGTTCTTTTGACATTGCGATCAGCCCGTCCATATCCCGCTTCGTTTTTGCGGGATCCTTAAAAATATAGGAGCCAGCGATCACGCTCATGTGATGACGCGCGGCAATGGAGGGCACCGCGTCCATGCCGTTGAGCGTAGTGTAAATACGGACGCAATGTGTGTAGGGCGAGAGGAATTGCAGGTCGCTTTCTATCCACTCCGGCGGAATGCTGGGGGGTGACGCCTCAGGATCAATAACATCCAAGCGGTACGAAGGATCATAACTGACGCAATCAAACGGAGGGAGCGGTTGAAGCGGATAGAACCCATGATCTTCAGGGAACAACGCCTGTGATACGCCAAGCCCCGCCACACCGAACCCGATGAACAGAATAAGGGGAACGGCGACGTTAAAAATGCGCTTCACTCTTTATCCCGTTTAATTTGGAGAATATAACTCACTTGCAGAATCCGGCATAGGGTGCAGTATTAATTACTGGACCCCAATGGAGACGGCGCAGTTTACATTCCGGGCTGCGTTATTCCCCATGGTGTACTTCTGGACGGCGCCATTGACATTGCCGTTGTCATAGCAGGTAGTAGAAGTACCTGGCGTCGCAGCGGTATTCGGTGTTCCGAAAGGCGCTGCCCCGCCGCCGCCGCTAGCCATCGCGTCGCTGATGCCAAACACATCGTGGAGGGTGGGTTTAAAAGGAGTATTTGAAGCAGTTACCCCCCCACCAGCGGACCATTGAATACCGCTGCTGTTAGTATACGTTGCCGTGACGGTACCTGATTGCGGTAAGCCATCATCTATTTTGGTGTCCAGGTTAAAGGCCTGGGCGACTGTCATCCCAGGCGTTGAGAGTATTTCCTGTAAGTCGGCAGTCTGAATGCCCACAATATAGGATATGCCGAAATAGTTCACGCCATTGGCGCTATAAATATAAACATAGTTGCCATTCCCAATAGCTGACGGTGGCAGCACATCGCTTATTTTTACCAGAGGTGACGAATGCGGAATATTGTAGCCGCCAGCGCCGATTGGGCTTGTTTCGCTATTAGCGTTGCTGAAACCGCCCTCAACCATGCCCGCCTGACTTAAATCAACCCAGAATGTTGCCGTCTCGCCGTCGCCCTGACATATTCCCGATGCTGCCGTGCCATTCCAGCATTCAATAACGCCGTTACCATCGCCTTGCCCCTCGTGAGTGCCTCTGGCTACAAATCCATATCTGTTTGCAATTTTTGCGGGCATATCCCCCGGCATGGCTTGATATTTTGCACTGAACGCACTGACCGCTGCCTGGTATTTGTTTATTTGAGAGACAGCAGCGCGGATGCTGGCAGCGGCAATCATGTCCTGTCCAATGACGATTACGCCAAGAACCAGCCCGACGATGATCAGCACAATCGCCATTTCGACAAGTGTGAATCCTTGCTTATCAGGTTGTGTGATGTGTAACATTTTCATATCCGGCTAGAGTACAAAGGCATACGTCTTTCACCAGCGCTTACTTAGTAGGATGGTATAGAGGAACATTTACGTCATGTCCAAAATTAAATGTAGCGAAGTTCACGGGTTCTAAGCCAGGAAACTATATTTCACGCTACAATATAAGGCTCTCAGAGCATCTTTGAAGCCTATTTTCTTGCCCTGTCCATAGGTGCGCCCATGGTAGCGTATGCCCACCTCCGTAATGCGCAATTTTTTGCCGCCGGGGCGTAGACGGGCAATTTTAGCCACCAGTTCCGGTTCAACCCCGAAGCGCTTTTCTTCGATTGAAATCTGAGCGATAATTTCACGGCGGAACATTTTGTAGCAGGTTTCCATGTCTGTCAGGCGCAGCCCGCTGCAAAGATTGGAAAACAAGGTCAGCACGCTGTTGGCCGCAACATGCCAGAAATAGGGATTGGTGTTCTGACTCTCTTTCGAGAAGCGCGTGCCAAAAACGACATCTGCTTTCCCCTCTCGCAACGGAACCAGTAGGCGTTTCAGGTCTTCGGGGTCGTATTCCATATCGGCGTCCTGGAAAACGACGAAGTCCCCGCTGGCATGTGCCACGCCGCTCTTAAGCGCGGCTCCCTTGCCCTGGTTCTCCTGATGACGCACGATGGCTATTTCACGGTGACGGGTGGCCAGAGCCTCCATAACTGCTGGGCTGCCGTCACGCGAATGATCATCGACAATGATAATCTCGAGGGAAAGACCGCTGTCCCCAATGGCGAGGACACGGGCGATGCAGGGGTCGAGCGTTGCCTCTTCATTATAACACGGCACTATGACTGACAATACAGGTGGCATATCCGAGTACTATTGCCAAACATGGCGACAAGACAACATAAATCCGCTTCTTTAGGGCCGGACATTAGATTAATATCGCTGAAATGAAGATATAAATTGCGAAAGAACGCCTCAGGCATGACCAAGACTCGATCGTTATGCATCCTGGTGTGTATGCTGCTGAGCCTGGCTCCTGTCGGGTATGGCCATTCGTACAATGGCGACCATGTCCTGCCTTTACTTGCCGATCTTGGTGCCGCCTTTAAGGACATGCTGTTTGTAATCATGATTGTTCTGACGTTTGATGTGGCAGAGTGGAAACCCATCCGTGAACAATACAGGCGATCTGCAATGCTGTTCACACAAGCGAAGCCATCGCCCTTCGTCCTGATCGGCTTCACGGTTTTTCTGCTCTGGACTATAGTTAATGGTTATAGGGCTTTCCAGCATTACCCCTCTGTTATCGATTCCGTCGCTCAGTATATTCACGCTAAAATTTTTGCTTCCGGACAAGTGACTGTTCCCGCCCATCCGCTGAATTCTTTTTTTCAGCTGGAGCATTTCATCAACGAAGGGCATTTTTTCTCGCAGTATCCGCCGGGCCATATCGCGTTGCTCGCGCTGGGGCATCTGGCACATGCGCCGTGGCTTGTCAATCCGCTGCTGGGGGCTGGCACATGCGTGCTTCTTTACATTCTGGCGCGCGACCTGTTTTCTGAAACGGTAGCACGACTGACCTTGATTCTTGCCGTGGCATCGCCCTTCCTTCGTGCCATGTCTTCGGAGTTCATGAATCACGCCACGTCTTTATTTTGCCTTACCTTATTCACGTTATGTTTCTTCAGATCATTCCACAGGAAAAACAGCCTGTACGGTTTTGTTGCCGGGATGAGCGCAGGATACTGCTTTATCACCCGCCCTTATACCGGACTGCTTTATCTGGTGCCATTTGCTATTTATGGCCTGTGGCTGGTGATAAGAAATCCGAAAGATTGCTGGAAATATCCCTGCTCTATGGCGCTGGGGTTTCTGCCCGTAGCTTTTTTGCAGTTTTTATATAACTACGCCAGCACCGGTTCGCCATGGCTTTTCGGCTATATTCTCATGTATGGAAAAGATCATTCCCCAGGGTTCCATGAGATTCCGGCCCATTTTGCCGGGCAGCTTAATAGCACGGTATTCACTTTATGGGATGGCATCACTAAAGGATTCAACGATTTGATTCTGCTGCAGAGAGCATTGTTTAACTGGCCCATGCCCTCGCTGATTTTCATAGGTGCCGCCTTCATAACGCGCCGACGCCGCGCCGCGCCGTACCTGATTCTTTTTCTTTCCGCCAGCCTATGCGTTTGGATTGCCGATGTGACGTATTTCTACTCTGACTGGTGCTTTGGCCCGCGTTATCTTTACGAAAGTTCCGGTCTGTTGATCATTCTTACCGCCTATGGCATCACTCAGGTTCCACTTATCTTTCGTGTAGTACCGTGTCTGGAAAGGTATATAGGCCATGCCCGCATTCATCTCATCATGTTAATTGCCGGATGCATATTAGCTTCCATCGTGTCTACTAATTCTACGATCATCAATTCTTTTTATTGTTCGGCGCCGATAGCCATTGTTCCGCAGTTACAGTCCAAAGAGCTCAAACACGCGCTGGTCTTTGTGGATATCAAGGAAAGCTTCTTTGACCGCGAATTTGATGAATTGGCAGCCTATTATTTTCCTCCACTGGACAGCAACGAGGTCATTGTAGCCCGTGACAGGGGAGATAGAGAGAATTTGGCGCTGATGGACTATTACCCGGACCGTAGCGTATATCGCTGGGAATACTATCAGAAGAATCCCGACCGTAGCACATTGGAATGGGTCATGAAGGGTGATGACACTGATGGAGGGTGGGAAAATCTTACAAGGATTCGCCCCCCCATCACTGGCAAGACCCCAGTGCCAGGTCGTGCAGCACGAATGCTTCCATAGACACGGCAACAAAAGTGAAACCATAAAATGTCAGCAAGCGGTTTTTCTATAACCACTAAAGACCAGAATCACTCGGAAGGCGCCTCTTGCCTTCAGGTAGCGATTCTCATTGCTATTCTGCTTTTTGCACTCGTTATCCGCAGCTATGGGCTCGACGCCACGAGCCTGTGGACCGATGAAATTATGACTGCCGGACGTGTCAGCGGATCGCTCGGTGATGTTTTGCACGGATTAGATGATAGCTCGCCATTTCCACCGTTATATTATTTCATAGTCAAGCTATTCACTTCCGTTTTGGGCGTCAACGAGGTGTCACTGCGTTTGCCGTCGATGATTTTCTCTGTATTGGGAGTTTTTGCCGTCTATCGACTGGGGGTCTTATTATTTGGTGTGCGTGCGGGACTCATTGCGGCGCTTCTTACTTCCATTTCGACCTATAACATCCATTACGCCCAAGAGGCGAAGATGTATGCTCAATTGTGGTTTTTTGCACTGATTACGTTTTACTATTTCATCCTGTGGCTGAAAACGCGCAAGCCCGCCCATCTGCTTATCTACGCCATAGCCACTGAATTGTCCCTATACACCTCCTACCATGGGTTTATTTATTGGGGACTGCAGAATCTTTTTTTTGTCGCGTACAGCATTAAGGAGCGTAGGCACATACCGCAATATTGGTGGGCCGCGCAGGTTGCCATTCTCCTTTTATTCTCGCCCTGGCTGCCCAGAATGCTTTTCCAGTTAGCAGATCACAGAGGCATTGGTTGGGTTCCACCTATAAACACGCAGAGTCAGTATTATTATTTTTTTAGGGTACTATTCCTGCGTAGCCTCGATTTAAGACCATGGGAATGGGAGTTCCCCTATCCTCATACATCACCGCTTCCATTCTTTATATGTGCGCAAATACTAATGTATGCCGCACTAATACCGGCTGCTTTTTTTAAAGTTGTCAAAACCCACCACCCAATTCCGTTGAGCAGTGATACCCATCTGGGCGAAGCGCTGCTTTTGTTATGGACGGTGGGAACCCTGATTTTATTTGCCCTTATGAACGTATTTTATCACCCTGTTTTGGTCGATCGTTATCTGGGATTCATTCACCTGCCGATATTTTTATTGCTAAGCAAAAGCATCTCACGGCTCTTGGTTCCCATCCGTACGGCGGTTTTGACATTTATCCTCACTATGGCTGCAGTATCCAGCCTCACTTCATACCTTCATCCACATGCCAAAATGAATGGACAAAATTGGAGGGAACTCGGGCAATTAGTACAAAAGGGGGATTGCGCCCATTCCGTCATTGTTGTGTCGCAGGAATTGCATGGTCACGCATCGAGGGATTTTTATGCGCTCTTCAATTTAGGGTTCTTCCAATACAATAATTGTTTTAAGGACATGGTTTCCGAATATATGGTTGAGACAGGGGCATACACACTCTCGCAAGAGAGTATCTATTATCTGGTTTTGCGAGGCGACGACACCGAGCCACAGCCCGATCTGTGGAAGGATTTCAAGCTGACTGCCCATTATACGTTTCCACAAATGACTGTGGTGGAATATCAGCCCAAGCAGGATTCAGCGGTGGGCAGTCCCACGCATTAACAACATCGCCACATCCCGCACAATTTCCACATACCGGAATAATCCGTAGCGGGAGCGTCCGTATGGGCGCGGATAGTGCGATATCTGCGCTTCAGCGCAACGGTATCCGGCATGGTGGGCAAGTACCATGAAATAACGATGCCATTCACCATGGAGCGCGAGTGATGAAAGAATGTTTTTTCTAAAAATTTTCATACCACAGTTATGGTCATGCAGGGGCACGCCAAATATCTTGCCCAGCATGTAATTATAGCATCTGGAGAAGATCTGTCTTTGGATTGGATCGTGGCGTATTACCCGCCAGCCGACGACGACATCGGCGTTTTGCTCCTCAAGTACGGCAAGCAGTATGGGAAGATCCATAGGATCGTTTTGTAAATCCCCGTCGAGCGTTACAATATATTCGCCTTCTGCCGCATTGAATCCGGCAAGAAGGGCGGCAGATTTGCCTTTCCTTTCCGGCCGGATTATCGGTTTCAGAAACGCATAGTTTCTTGCTGCCTCCCGTAGCAACTGGGGGCTTTCGTCGGTACTGCCGTCATCCACGATCAGGCATTCGGCCTGCGGGAGTTTCATAACGGATAGAGCTGCTTCAAGGCGGATCAGCAACTGCGGAATCGCAGCGCTTTCATTATGAACGGGAATCACTATACTGAGCGAGGGTATCATCGTTATATGTCAAAATTAGGAGTTTACCCTAATAACTGTGTATAATGGTCAAAAGTATGTTGATTGCAACGCTTGGCTGGCTCCTTGTTCCAAATTATCCGCGATAAAAAGAAATACGAATCACACAATCCGTTAAAGCGGCGGCTTTTGAAGCGCTTTGCCATACAGATTGCAGGCAAAATCCAGAAATTTGATCCCGAACATATACTGGACTTAGGGTGCGGCTCGGCTAAAGGCTGGGAAATGATTCAGCAACATATGGCTGCATGGCGGGGAGATTATACCGGTGCTGACATAACGCTTGCAAACATTGAAGCTGCAAAAGCGCGAGGCCTTGCCCGATCTAACTTTGTCATCATGGCAGAAAATGATTTGCCATTCTCTCCGCGCCAGTTTGATTTGATTATGGCTCTGGAAGTGCTGGAACATCTTGAGAAGCCTGCCGCCATGCTTACGTCGCTGAGCGCGCTTGCGCCCAAGTACATTATGCTCTCTGTGCCGAATGAGCCCTGGTTCAGTCTCGGCACATTACTGAGCGGACGTTATCTGAAGCGCTTCGGGCGTGATCCAGAGCATTTGCAGTACTGGAATGTACGATCCTTTGCAGCCTTCGCGGAGCAGTATCTGGAAGATATCCGCATAAACACCTGCTTCCCGTTCACGATCATCTGCGGAAAACCTCGACAAGCTTGTCCTGCCGTTAAGACTGAAAACCATTTATTTCCTTGATGTTAATCGCTATTTTCCATCATAATAGACGGTAGTTAATAAAGATATTATACGCCATAATATAAAGCGTTTAATAAAACCATCTGGCAACAAATGAAAAAAATATTGGTTCTCGGCGGA
>Ga0206936_1273_pt1 | contig 11354 bp, 10 predicted proteins | sample Alteio_BWOrgHeat_14_FD_152922 | JGI IMG/M metagenome (GOLD analysis project Ga0206936, IMG submission 152922) | Enriched cells from forest soil in Barre Woods Harvard Forest LTER site, Petersham, Massachusetts, United States -... | ecosystem: Environmental > Terrestrial > Soil > Temperate forest >... | reverse complement strand
CAGATTGGCAATTGTAGCGTTCATTTTGCGGGCGTTTGGGAGATCAAAATTGAAGGAGCATTACTGTGCATCGATGAAGAGACGATGTAATAACTCCATCGTCAGAAGCTTATGAATTGCGGTAGTATGATTTTCGCCGCCGTCCAGATGGCCGCGAACGATGGCTTCCACACCCTTTCGTTCGATGTAGGGGCGGGCCAGCGTCTTTGAATCCAGAAGCATGCTCCGCACGTAATCAGCCAGAGCGTCCCGATACCACACACGGAAATGAAGTAACTTGTGCCGTCCCAGGAAAAGGCGCTCGAGGCGAAGCGACGATAAAGCGTGGTCGACGCGCGAAGCCCATTGAGGCATGCCGTAGTCGTAGGCGTACTCGGCCTTGAATGTAAATTCCATCGCACCCCGGTATACAGCCGCTGACAAGGCTCCCGAATTTCCACCGATCCCGCGGTCAGTGCGGATGCCGGCTAAAGCGGGATCGCCGTCCCGAATAAGGCGCAGGCGAACGTCATCGCCGAGTTCCTTTGGGGCGCGGAACATGGTACGAACGAAGTCATTATCAAGGAACGGAGAGCGTACGCTGAGCTGGCTCTGTTCGAGTGAAAGGATTCGGGAATGGTACCAGGGGGACTGCCGGAACGCGGCAAATGTCACCGGGTGTTGGCGCCTAAGTTCTGAGTATGTAACTCCAGCCTGCTCCACAGACGGCATGAAATCCGAGCGGAATACCTCAGGGTTGGGCGCCATAGGTTTGAACATCACCATGCGGCGGACAATCTCGCTGCCGTATGTCCCTACCACCTTTACTGGCGCCAGATTGCGGGCTCGTTCGCTTACATAAAGATCTGAGGCGCGATATACGTCGACGCCGCCTTCTGTCAGGTACACGCTGCGCTCCGCGTAGTGCGGAAATTGCGAAAGGAATTCCTTGCCTACAGTCAGGACCTCGTGCGGTTGCTGGCGTACCTTTGCCACTTGCCGGGCCAGCCGCACGTCCTGGCACTCGCGGAACATTCCGCCAAACGTATAACAGGGCAGCGACTTGGGGGCTGGCTTGTGCCATGCCATGATGACGCGCGTGTCCATGCCGCCAGTAAGCGTCATGCCAACGCGCTGGTGACCATTGAAGTACCGGGGCAGGTTCCTCGAGAATACCTCTCGTAGCTCCTGGTAGAAAGGCTCGGCCTCCAGCAACTCTTGGTCTTCCCACTCGTGTGGATGAAAGTATGTCGCCTTCTTCTCGATCAACCCGTCCCGGAAACTCCAGGCCGAAGCGCCAGGCAGGACGTGAATGTCCTTGAAAATTGTGCGATCCTCCAGCACGCAACTGCACGCGACAAACTCGCCCAGTCCGCGCGGATCGAACCTGCGGAGTTCAGGACATACGGCCAGTATCGCTTTGACTTCGGCGGCGAAATAAAATGCATCTTTACCTTCGTGGTAATAGATGCGATGCATTCCGTAGCGATCGTTGAACAACGTCGCCGAGCCTCGGGCCTGATCCACAAGCAGGCCATGGAATATCCCGTTCAACTTCACAATAAAGTTTGGATTGTCTTCGTAGAGGTGAACCAGATATGAGGAGTCGTTTGAATTCAGCGAATGACCTTGATCCCGCAGACGCGCTGCGGTGCCGGGCTCGCTATAATCTTCGCCAGAGAAGAGCAGAGTTACGTCGCCGCGTTCATTTGTCTGGGGCATTCCGTCCGAAAAGGAATTTTGAAGTGCCGTCCATCCGACATAAATTCCCAGGCGTTCGTCCTTCCAGGTGCCACTGGTATAGAAAGACTCGTGGCGTTGCGTCTGCACCATCTTACAAACCTGGGACTCCGCCCACTTAGCTGGCTTCTTCGTGATGATCCCGACGATTCCAGGCATAGCGTTATGAGGCGTCCTTGGCCAGACGAAACCGGCGGTTGTACCACGCAGTCCGAAACTCCCGCAGCCTCGCGACCAGCGGCTCAGGAAAATGATCTACAACCCGACGATGTAGCTTCAACTGAAGGGCCAGTGAGCCAAGAGGAGTAATCGGCACGTAGTATCGGGGCAGGTCGACGCGTCGGAAACCGTTGACCTCCTTAAAGTGGCTCAGGCTGTCCCCCTGCTTGTTGCCATAGCTGAAGTGTTCATAGACCAGATGCGGGATGGAACGTTCCGCGCACGATTTAACCGCCTGAGCAATCAACGCGTTCGTTGGGGCCTTATCCTTATGTCCAACCATCGACAGAATATGAACCATGCACGCTTGGCCCCGGCTCTCATCGGTCACTAGTTTGACGAATCCAATCATCTGATCACCCAGGAACGCGCCAATCCAGATGCTGTAATCCGGAAAGGTACTGGCGTATTTGCGTGCTTGTTCCAGGGTCATTCCATAGTGAGGAAAGTGTTTTCCCTGGCGAATGGGAGTTTCATTATAGATCTCGCAAATTCCTTTGAAGAGATCCTCGTTAATAGCAACCTCGCGGAGCACAACACCCTTTTTCTCAGCCTGGCGGGCACGATTGCGAGGGTAGGAGCGAAGTTGTTTATTCCACCAATCGTCAAAAGTCGAGATGGGAAGAACTGCCAGATTATCTGACTCAGCATAGTAAGAATATTTCGGCGAGTTCTCATTGAGCCGCTGCAAGAATGTAAAGAGATCGATTCGTTTTCCGGCTCTCCGCAAACCTTCGCGCATTGCAGCAGGATCGTCCGGAAAAACATACTTCTCTCCATCCAGGCTCGCCATGCGAAGGAATCCTCCCGTAACTTTGACGTCTCTGCCGCAAACCTTCAACAGCGCTTTAGTTCTCATACAGCGACACCATGCCTCGACATGGGTTCCGCAAGCGTGTGCCCATGTGATCCAATCTTTGTTGCAGGCCACTGGAGCTGGACAAATATCGCATCCATGATCCTTGTCGTTCGCAGAATCTCGTGATGCGGGATCGGATCCGGTGCGCCCTCTACGATGGCTTGGTAGAACGCTTCTATCAGATACTTCATTCCAGCCTTCATATGGAAATCGCGCGCGGCGAAGAGCCGGAAGTTTGTGAAGAGGCCCTTCAGATACTGGTCTGCCATGATGGCCGGAGCTACGAAGGTTTCGGCGTAACTCTTGAGCTTCTTTCCCCGAAGTGTGATTAATGTCTCCTGATCCTGATCCAGGACGAGGCCGTTTTTCGAGCCATAGACCCGAAACTGATGTAGTGAGGGTTTCATTTGCGAGGAGAAGGTAAAGTAAGCGGTTGCGCGCTGCTCTTCGGCAATGATCACTCGCAATTCATCAATGATCTCTGATTCGCCCATATCCCTCAGCAGCGGGCTGGTAAACCCATAGGCAATCACGTCGGGTGAATCTGTTGTAAGAAATTCCGCAATCCTTGCAACGCCATGACTGATGATGTTATGAAGGAGTTTGCCGGGGAGCCTGCGAACCCAATGTTGCTTGTCGCCCAGAAGCGCTCCCGCATACTCGCCTCGGGCAATCTCATAGCAGTAATAGCTTTCCATGTGGACAGGGCCGTCACCTAGATAGCCAGTGCGCACCAAGGCCCTCATCCGGCGAGCTGCAGGCCGAAACTGATCGTCATGCCCGACAGTTATCTTCAAGCCTTTTCTCTCCGCCAAAGTGATCAAACGTTCCGCCTCGGAGACATCCACAGTAAAGGGCTTCTCCACATAGACATGGCACCCCCATTCCAGGCACGTGTTTGCAATATCGTAGTGGCTTTGGGGTGGCGTCGTGATGTGAACAACATCCGGTCGGGCATCGGCCAGGAGTTCTGTAACATCACGATACGAACCCTTGATTGAAAATCGTTCGGCGAGTTGCTGTGCCATCAGCAGCTCACGGTCGCAGACTCCAACAATCTCGCACCCAAGGATCCGCTTTACCTGAGCAGCATGACTATCAGCGATCTTGCCACATCCGACGATACCAACCTTAAGCACGAGACGGTCCTTGGCGGCAACCTTCAAAAAACAACGCCAGCCCAGCTGAAGTAGACACTCTCTGCTTCCATCCCAGTCGCGCTTTCAGTTTCTTGTTGCTGTAACGGGTCGTTCTCCAGTTGGCGTACCAACGGCTGCGATTGAAGACCGGGGGCAACTGCTCTTGGGACCACTTCGAATACCACTCCCACAACCGGCACAGTGCATAACTTACTATGTGTGGAACGTACAACGATCTAAACCGTCTGACGTTCTTCTTGTATAGGCGGAGCACTTCCCGGCTGGAGGGCAATTGGTCGTCCACCACGTTGAATATCTCGCCATCGACATCCGCCATCACCCCGGCCAGTGCAATCGCGTCAGCGCAATTCTCTACATAGGTGAACGGTATGATGTTCGATCCGCCCAGGTGCAGAAATACGCCGAATGTATCAATCCCGACCCTACCGGAAATAGCTTTCTTGCCGGGACCGTAGACATATCCGGGCCGCACAATAACATGCGGGATCGCGAACCGCTTCCCGTAGTCAAATACCAGCTGGTCCTGCTTGATCTTTGCGAAGCAGTAGGCTTCGCCCCGACGGTGCGCTGGCGACTCAAGAGGACATGTCTCGTCCAGCGTATTGGATGAACGGGCCATGTTGTCATATACAGCAAATGAGCTGATGTTAACGAAGCGCCTCAAACACCGGTGGGTGAGCGAGGCCTCAAGCAGATTCCGCGTAGTGACCACCGAATTGAGAAATGCATCCGGGAAGGATTTTTCGCCTCTGCCTGCCGCCAGATGAATCACTATCGCGACATCTTTTGTAGCCGTGATGCAATCACTGACAGAGAGAAGATTGCCTCGGATCACTTCGATTCGTACATCGTTGTAACTGCGCGCACCCAGCGCGCCTATCTTCGTTAGATTGCTCGTAGATCTGACGAAGCAGCGGAGATTGCAGAACCCAAGATTGAGCAGGCTCTCCACGACATGCGGGCCAATAAATCCATTCGCACCCGTGATCAGTATCAAGTCGTCGCGATTGACGATGAATCCCTCCGAAGTCATAGCTTCGTGTGTGACTTTGAACTCGATTGCGGGTGTCATCTTTGCTTATTTGAGGCGTGCGTGGCCTGGCCCAACGCGACGCGTTTAGTTATGGCGCGCGCCATTCTTCCTGCCGTTCTCACTAAGAGATAAGCCTCTTGGACGGAACACAATCACTGTCGATCCCGATTCTGGGTAGTGGCTTTTCTCTACGACATCGAACTCTCGTTCCATAATGCCGATCATCGCCGCGGGTCGACTGCTGGTTTGGCCTTTTCTCGATACGTAGAGCCTCACGATGAATACGCCGCCGTCCGCCAGGTATTCTGAAAATCGATCCAGGATCTTCTTCACCTTACCCAGAGGAACATGGTACATAGCTTCCCGAAACAGAATTACATCGAATTTTTGCGGTGGCACATAACTGAGAAAGTCGCCACGCTCGAAGTGGTTCTTACGAGACCTGCCGTTTTGCTCCGTCCGGCGCCTGGCTTTAGCAAGTGCTTCCTCAGATATGTCCACTCCGACATACTTGAGATAGACAGGCGCTGATTCATTCGCGGTATTGCCCGGGCCGCAGCCGAGATCCAAGATGGCCCGGTTTGCAGAAAAGCGCTCCAAATGCGAGTAGACGCAATCGCCAGCCGTATCGTCGAGGAAGTTCCATTGCCCATTGGAAAACTCTCGATCCCAAAAAAATGTCTTGATAGACTTTGGACCATAGCTCAATAGAACGCCACGAGTAAATCGTAAAGTGCGGTCAACAATATACATCCGTAGTCCCCCAATCAGTTATTCACGCCGACAGAACGACCCGCGCCCTGTAGTGACAGCTTGCTTCCCACAGCCCCTCTCAGCCGCCGCATCTGCTCATGTCTTGTGAACTCGACCAACTCTCGCGACACCCGCCGCGGAACGCGTCGTATCATAGGCCAAAAGTAACCCAATGCGAGCGCGATCCCGCCTACAACGAACGGCCGTTGCTTCATTTGGTACGCTGCGCGAAACAGCTCCCAAATCGGATGGTTTCCAACAAAGTAGTCCTTCGCTCCATATTTAAACTTCGCACGCAATCCACCACTCTGTGCCGTGCCCATCGTCCGATGATGTACGCTCACCGTTTCAGTGAACGTTCGTGTCTTCCATCCCTTCATTCGTGCCGAAACAACTGCAATGTGATCGATGCTGCCACCCTTTAGAGGTATGTATCCGCCAATGTCTTCAAAGCACTCTCTGCGAAAAAACTGGCAGCCGCCCCAGACGTTTTCAATGTTCGTAAACCGATAATCGTATTGAAATGTCCCTTCGCGGAACGGTGCTCCTGCGACGCCTAATTTCGGCTGGTCCGCGAATTTGCTCACGATATGGCGAAAATGTTCACTTCCGAAAGATACATCGGCATCCAAATTGCCAATGACTTCATAAGGAAGATCCGCTACTCGGATTCGGCCGGCGTCAAAAGCATGTACCTTTCCCGCGAAGTTCCGTTCTACGCGCTCGGGCATTCGAATTAATTCAATCCAGCCGTGCTGCGCGGAATATTTACTCACAATTTCATCAGTACCATCAGTCGAGCCATCGCTGACGATTACCCACTTGAGTGGTCGGATAGTCTGCGCGATCACAGACTTCAGAGTTAGCTCGATGAACTGAGCCTCATTCCTGGCCGGGGTAATAATCACGTAGCTTGGGATTTCTGTCATGACTTCAGAAGTGCTGATAGTGGACGGACGGACATTATATCTATGCAGGCTGTTCTATGGGTACTAACGCGTTCACCTTAATGTCTGCCAGCTCTCGGATAGTCCGGGATGTGAAAGCCAGGATCTCCTCGGCAACCCTGGCTTGCTGGTCTGCCCTGAGTTGCGGGAACATCGGTAAGGAAACAATTTCGCCAGCGACTCGTTTAGCTACTGGGAAGTCTCCGGGACCGTAGTTTAATGATACATAAGCTCGCTGCAAATGAAGAGGAATGGGGTAATGAATTCCGGTGCCAATGCCCGCCTTTTTCAAGTGGTGCATCATGCTATCTCGTTCGCTGGTGCGAATAACATACAAATGATAGACGGCGCGAGACCATGAAGGCTCATACGGAAGAATTAAAGCTTCATTATCCGCCATGAGCCGGTTGTACTCAGCTGCATGGTCGCTTCGCCGCGCGTTCCATCCCGCCAGGTGCGCTAGCTTCGTGTGCAAGAAACCTGCCTGTATCGCGTCGAGCCGCCCGTTGTAGCCTTCCACGTCGTGGTGGTACTTCTTCGCCTGACCGTGATCGCGTAACATTTTGATTTTGTCAGCAACTTCGGCATCATTCGTTGTTACGGCTCCAGCTTCGCCACATGCGCCAAGATTTTTTCCGGGATAGAAGCTGAACGCCGCTGCATGCCCCATGGATCCGGCTGTCATCCAGCGTTTGTGTTTCTTGGAGAAATATTGTGCACCGTGTGCCTGGCACGCATCCTCAATCACAATGAGACCGTACTGTTCGGCTAAGCTCAGGATCGGATCCATATCGGCCATCTGGCCGTAGAGATGCACTGGAACTACCCCCGTTACCGGCCGCCCGCTCCGTCGGCTGATGAGTTTCCCCGACGAATTCCATTTGCAGCGTTCCTCTAAGAAACGCCGTAGCATCTCAACTGACATGTTGTAGGTGTGCGGGTCAATATCGACAAACTCCGGCATAGCCCCGGCTTGGGAGATAGCTTCGGTCGTAGCAATGAACGTGTGTGGAACGGTCACGACTACGTCCCCTGGTTGCACCCCACAAGCCATAATCGCGAATCTAAGCGCGTCCGTGCCACTACTAATGGCAATCGCATGCCTTGCGTCGCAGAAGGCCGCAAACGCTTCCTCAAACTCCTCCACCATCGGTCCGCCAATAAAGCTGGCAGTCTGCAGAGTCCGGCGAAATACACTCGTAAGCTCCTCCTCAAGCTCCACGTGTGGAGTAACCAGATCAAGAAATGGAACGCTGTCATGCATGTACGCTGTTTCCTTCCGTAGTCTGTTCGATTGACCGCAGGATCTTGGCTGGATTTCCGGCTACGATAGAGTTGGGCGGAACATCTTTTGTGACGACACTCCCAGCGCCCACAATCGCGTTCTCGCCGATGTTGGTGTTAGAGAGAATCGTAGCGCCCGAGCCGATGGAGGCACCCTTCTTTATAACTGTCGGCTCGACCTTCCAATCAGCCTCAGTTTGAAGCGCTCCTTCACGAGTCGCGGCGCGAGGATAGCTGTCGTTAATAAATGTCACGCCATGTCCGATGAATACATTGTCCTCAATAACAACGCCCTCGCATATGAATGTGTGACTGGAAATTTTGCAGCATTTTCCGACACTCGCATTCTTCTGAATTTCCACGAAGGCGCCAATCTTTGTATCGTCGCCGACCTCGCACCCATAGAGATTTATGAAGTTCGACAAGCGAACGTTTTTCCCCAGTTTTACATCGTCAGCTATACAGTTGTAGGCGTTCATAGATATACGAGCGACCCCTTTTCCTTCAGCGACTCGCTTGCCGCCTCCAGCATCTTAACGACTCGCAGCCCTGCGCACCCGTCATTAAACGGGTCTTGTCCGCTCGAAATGCAATCCACGAAGTAGGACATCTCCTGACGAAGAGCTTCAACCTGTTCGAGTTGAGGGGCCCACATATCACCGGAACGATAGCTCACCAGCAGGTCGTAAACTCCTTCTCGGCTCGTGATGTTCACGCCCTTGTCGTAAACCTTCACTTTCTCGTCCGCCTCGAGATCATTCCATACCAACATCCGTTTTTCCCCGCCGATCAGCGTGGTTCTGACCTTTACAGGAGAAAGCCAGTTGACATTGATATGCGCTATAACTTTGTCTGGAAAATAAAGGGTGATGAACGCCACGTCTTCATACCCGTTCAAATGTTTCTGGCCTGTCGCAACAATAGCTTCGGGGCTTGATCTGATGAGGTAATCCATGATGGAGAGATCGTGCGGAGCCAGATCCCAAAGAACGTTGATGTCATGCTGGAATAGTCCTAAGTTGACTCGAGTTGAATCGTAATAATAGAGCTTGCCGAGAGTTCCTTCATCGAGAAGCTCAGAGATTTTTTTTACAGCACCTGTGAAGAGGAAGGTGTGGTCTACCATAATCTTGAGGTTCTTCCGCTGAGCGAGGTTGATTAGCTCCTCTCCCTGCGCGGAATTGCTTGTGAATGGTTTCTCGACAAAGACGTGTTTACCGTTTTCCAGCGCGGCCTTGGCTAGTTCATAGTGTGTCCAGACCGGCGTCACGATGGCAACGGCGTCAATGTCAGGTGACGACATTACGTCAGCAGAGTCTGCGGTCACCGTCATTCCCGGATAAGCCCGCTGTGCGCGGTTCCGCGCATGTGGGCTCATCTCCGCGATTGCGAAGACTTCCGATTCCTCCAGGCTAACAAGATTTCTGACTACATTAGGACCCCAGTAGCCGTAACCAATAACTCCAAACTTCACGAGATCTCACAGTTCCTTAAGTCTGATGATTGGATCGAGCATATTGAATCGGATAGCATGGCTGGTCGCTGGCGAGACGACGGCATCGCGATTGAAGTAACTCAGTACGCGCCTCTGAGTACCGCACCCGGCGTACGCATGAGAATCTTGAGGTCGACCCAGGGAGATTGCACGCGTGCGTACTGCATATCCAGGCGAACCATCTCGTCGAATTTGACGCGATTTCTCCCGTTCACCTGCCACAGACCGGTAATACCCGGCTTGACTCCCAGCACGCGGCGACGGTGCCAGATCTTGTAAGTTGCAACCTCATACGGGATCGCCGGCCTAGGGCCGACGAGCGACATATCCCCCCAGAGCACATTCAGGAACTGGGGTAATTCATCAAGGCTGGTCCTACGCAGGAATCTGCCAATCCTCGTAATCCTCTTATCGTTCGTCAGCTTGTAAACAGCCTTTCCGTTCGACGATTCACAAACCGCGTGGCCAGCAATTAGCTTCGTTACATATTCCCTGTGAGCGCTGGGATCATTGTCGATATACATCGATCTGAACTTGAGAAACGTGAAACACTGGCCGTGCTGTCCGACCCGCTGTTGTCTAAAAAACACAGGACCTTTGGAAGAAGCTTTGATCAGAAATGCAATTACCACAAATAGCGGCCCACCAACGATTAGCGCCAAAGAACTACCTATGATATCCATCGCTCGCTTTACCACTAATAGTGGTTGCTGTTTGTTATTGCGACTGGGAAGGTCAGGATACAAGACTTCATCGCTTGGGCGACCGGAGCTATCATGATCCCAGTCGTCGGGAAAAAAGTGAAGCGAAATCCTGACTTGGCTGAACTGTTCGAACGTCAACATGTCTCGAAGCATCGTGCTCACTCTGTTCAGAATTGTGGTAAGAATTGAGTTTTTTTCATCAGCCACAAGCCCCGTGAACACCGCACCGATTGTCGTCGACTCTTTATACCAACCGATTACGTCAGTCTCTCTTGTAGATGTGAGCAAGGCCGACAGCATCTTCTTGAGGGCTTTTTCATTTTTCTCCGAGCCCTGGTGGTTTCCTGCTTCCAACAACATAAGTAGAAAGGGCTTCCCCGAACGCTCAGTCCTCTTACGCTCAATAACGATCATCCGCCGAAACGCCTCTTCATCAACGGCGTTTCGTTGTTCGGCCGGAATGGCCAATAACGAATGGGCCGTTGCTTCGTCCATTGAGTCTAGTAAGGTCACTGAATCTCCTCCTGAATTTCCTCAAATGCTGAGAAAATAGCCTGACCTGGACAGGACTTTCAAAGCGATGAGGCTGCAAACGTGAACCGGCATCCCAAAGCAGAACATTAAACTACAATTCGATCCTTCGGTTGTAATCAACGATTCGGCTCAACTATTTCCTGCGCACACTGCCATCACGCCATGGGGCTTCTTCGTTGCGCCCAGGACGTCCTGCCTAATTAGTGGTTGGATGATAGGGATAGTAATTGTCGCCTCGCGTCGAGTGCTGAGCACAGTTCATCAATGCGCCAACCAGTTTTTTCTGGTCGATGGCTTCGAGCCCTCTCTGCAACTGCCGCTTTTCGGTCGTTCCTTGACGCGTAACAAGAAGGATTCCCTCAGCGATACGCGACCATACGCTCGTGTCAGCTAATGGCAAAATCGGCGGTGAATCTATGATGATCCAATCAAATAACGTTGTTAGCTGATCCATTAGCACAGAGAATCGTGCTGACTGCAAAGGCTCAAGCGGGTTGCTAGTAGTGGTGCCTGCCGGCAATATCCAAAGATCTGCACCGTCAAGCCTGTAGATGTTTGTTACCTCGCTCTGCGTGCCTTGCAACCATTCACAGATCCCTGGCAACGGCCTCAAACCAAAAAGCTTCGACAAGTACGGTTGCCGTAGG
>Ga0206936_1272_pt1 | contig 11473 bp, 7 predicted proteins | sample Alteio_BWOrgHeat_14_FD_152922 | JGI IMG/M metagenome (GOLD analysis project Ga0206936, IMG submission 152922) | Enriched cells from forest soil in Barre Woods Harvard Forest LTER site, Petersham, Massachusetts, United States -... | ecosystem: Environmental > Terrestrial > Soil > Temperate forest > O... | reverse complement strand
CCTGGGGCGCCGCCGTTGAGCTTAGTCTGATCGATGTCGATGCCTTCTTCATACTCCGTGGTCGTGCCCGTCGGAGTCGTGAAGGGGGTACAGGGCCCACCCGCAACTCCGTTTCCAGTCGTTATGGTCGGAGCATCAAGAGAGCGGTCATACGCGACGTCGTAGTAAACGCCGGTCAGGGCCGGGCTTCCCCCAGTCACAATCGCTGTCAGGCTAGGGAACGAGTCCGACGGCTTCGAGGTGGAGGCGGCGACGTAGTTAATACCCGTTTTGCTGAGCTCGGCGAGTGCCGGGCAATACGGCTTGCCACCGTCGATTGTGGCGATGCCTTTGGCACAGTTGGCGTAGTCTACTGCGTGCATACCGTCGATGCTGATCAACAGTACGCGTTTGATGTGCCTGTGGTCCCGGTCATGGTCACGGTCATTGTCCTGGGCGAGGGCGGCGCCAGCCGAACAGGCAGCCGCAAGCGAAATCAGAGCTATCGCGTTCTTCATGTTTACCTCCGGAAACCATAGTTACTAGAGTGTCCAGAGTCCTTTCATTGCGGGCATGTCAATTTTGTTTGAATGAAATATAAGAAAGTTGTAAAGACTACACAACTGTTGGAAATAAGCACTGATTCTTGTGCAGACTGCGGAAAACCTGGCGAATCAATCAGAGTACTCCGCGCCTGTGTTGGCCGACAGCGCTTCGCGTAAGCGTGGAGCGGAAAAATCCTACGCCTGCAACGTCGGCTTATGTTCGCGGGTAAGAAGGTAGTACACCACCGGCGTGACGATAAGAGAAAGTATCACGGAGACAAGTATGCCTCCGATCACGGCGATCGCGAGGGGTTGAAGCATCTGTGACCCCGCGCCCAGTGCAAAGGCAAGCGGCAGCATACCGCAAATGGCGGCAATGGCCGTCATCACAATCGGACGCAGTCTGCGTTGCGCGGCTTGTAGCATAGCTTCGCCGGCATTCAGGCCAGTAGCGCGAAGCTTTTCGTCCGCATCGAGCAGCAGGATGCCGTTCTTCGCGACGATGCCGATGACCATGATCAGGCCCATGAAACTGGCGACATTAAAACTGGTCTGAGTAACTAACAGAGCCAGCACTACTCCCGAGATTGATAAGACCGAACTGGTGAGGATCGCAACAGGCGCTGAGAAATTACGAAACTCCGCCAGCAGCACTCCGAAGACAAGCACGAGAGCGAGAATCAAAACGCGGAGCAGATCCTGAAAGGATTTTTGCTGCTCTTCATAAGTGCCGCCGTACTCGACTCGTACGTTCGAAGGCAAATGAAGACCTGCGACTGTTGATCGCACTTTGGCCATAGCTGTGCCAAGCTCTCTACCTTCGAGTCGACCGCTTACAACGATCAACTGCTGGAGGTTTTGTCTGCGAATCTCATTTTGCGGTGGGAGCTGCGTGACCTGCGCAATCGAGCCCAGCGTAGCGGTGTGGCCGCTAGCGGAGTTGAAGACGGTGTTCTCAATCGCCGCCAGCGAGTCGCGATTTTCCTGTGGAAGCCGAATGCGGACGGTGTAAGGCCGCCCGTTGATGATGAGTGGATCGGTCGTCGGCAATCCGTCGAGAATTGCGGTGGCGTCTTCGGCAACCTCCTGCGGCGTGAAGCCGAAACGAGCAGCGAGGACGGGGCTGATCGCGAAGCTGGTGGCTGGTCCGCTGATAGTGTTATCGACGCCGTTCTCTGTATCGACGACGCCCGGAATCTTGCCGATAGCGTCCTGGACCTTTGGTCCGAGTTCGTTGAGCAGGGTCTGGTCGCTTGAGAAAAGCTTGATCTGAATCGGTTCGGGTGAATTAGACAGATCGCCGATCATGTCCTGCAGCACCTGCGTGAATTCGACGTGCAGTTCCGGCTCTGTCTTACTGAGTTCATCGCGAACGTCGGCCATCACGTCATCAATCGCTCGCGAACGGTTCCTTTTGAGGCGAACCGTTAAATCGCCGGTGTTGGCTTCCGTAACTGCGGCAAGACCCATTTGCAGCCCAGTTCGGCGCGAGGTTATCGCGACCTCTGGTGTGTCGTGAAGGATCTGCTCCACATGATCGAGTACTCGATTCGTCTCAGTCAGAGAACTGCCTGCAGGCATGATGTAGTCAAGGACAAAAGCGCCTTCATCCATTTCAGGAAGTAAATCCGAACCGAGAGATCTGTAGGCGAAGTAACCTCCAACGATGAGGACAGCGCAAATCAGCCCGAGTAAGAGAGGTTGAGCCAGCGCCCATTTGAGGGCCGTCGCGTGGAGATGGAGCACCCTCGACATGAACTTCCCCTGCGGGTGCGTGTGCTCTGCCGCGGCAGCTGATGTCTCAACGATTCCTATTGATTGCTCCGGTTTGCCGGTGCGTTTCCTTCTCAATAGCACGAGTGATAGTGCCGGCGTCCATGTTAGAGCGAGCAGCAGTGACGTCAGCAGCGCCACAGTCATCGTGACGGCCAGCGCTCGGAAGAAACTTCCTGTAACTCCGGTGACAGCGATGAGTGGCAAGAAGACGACGACTGGCGTGATCGTCGAGCCGACCAGAGGCGCTGTGATTTCGCCCAGCGCTTTGCGTACAGCTTCGGCTCTCGATTGCCCGGCGTCGCGATGCACCACGATGTTTTCTACAACAACGATCGCGTCATCGATAACCAGGCCAATGGCTGCCGCGAGGCCTCCGAGGGTCATCAGGTTAAAGCTTTCGCCGATGATCCAGAGGAAGAGAATAGTGACGGCGACAGTAACTGGAATAACTAATCCTGCCACCACCGACGAGCGCCAATCTCGCAGGAAGAGAAACAGAATAATACACGCGAGGATAAGTCCGATCAGGATTGCGTCACGCACGGATGCAATGGATTCGCGCACCAGCTCGGACTGATCGTAGAAGGGCGTGAGGTGAACACCGCTCGGCAGTGTAGCCTGCAGGCGCGCCACTTCATCCGCAACGGCGTTGGCGACCTGAACCGTATTTGAGGAGGGCTGGCGAGCCAGATTCAGCAGAACAGCCGGTTTGCCGTTGGCTGTGACCGTAGTGTAGACGGGCAGCGTGGAAGGCTGAACTTCCGCCACATCTGCGACGCGGATCGGCACGCCCGCCGCGGTTGTCTTAATAACAAGGTTGGCGAGCTGATCCGCTGAATGGGCCTGCGCGCCAATCAAACCGAGAATCAACTGATGGTCGGCTTCATAAAGTCCGGGTGAATCGATGATATTGGCAGCCTGCACGCCGTTCTGCAAATCCAGAAGAGTTATACCTGAGGCCTGCAGTCGAGATAGATTCGGAATAATGTGAAACTCAGGAACCTTGCCTCCCTGAACGACAACCGTGCTCACTCCTGTAACGCGGTTGAGAGGGGGTTTGAGGTCGTAAGTGGCGATTTCCCAAAGGCGCGTTTGCGATACGGTTTCAGGGCCGCGGTCATCGGCGGTCAGAGCGTATCCGAGAATGGGGAAGGTAGCGAATGTAAGCCGGTTGGTAGTGATCCGCGCTGTGGCTGGCAGCGTCTGCTGCACTTTGGAGAGCGCGGCGTCGGTAAGTTGCAGCGTGTGGAACATATCCACGTTCCAGTCGAAGAAGAGACTGATCTCCGCGGAGCCGCGACTGGTCGTGCTGCGAACGATGGCCAGGCCGGGAACGGAATTGATCGCGTCCTCGATCGGCTTGGTGATGGTAACCTGCATCTGCTCGACCGGCATCACACCGTTATCTACGCCGATGACAACGCGCGGGAAATTAGTATCTGGAAATACTGAGATTGGTACCTTGAGGGCGGCATATATCCCGGCGATTGTTAGCGCGATAACAAAGAAGAAGATAGGTGTGGCCGCGCGCGAAAGCCAGAAAGGCTCGTCCGGCGCCCATTTTGGGGTGTTAGTTGCCCTAGAGACGATTACGGGTCCCCTCACTTGTCGTCTCCGGCTTTGCCTGGGACCGGCTTGGAATCTGATTTCTCATCGGAGTCTTTTTCGTCGCCCGCCGGACCTATCTTGACCTTCGTTCCCTCGTCCAGGCCGTAAGCTCCTGTACTGACGACGGTGTCTTTAGGAGTAAGTCCGGAAAGGATCTGCGCCTGTTCAGCAGTCTGGATACCAACAGTCACAGCGCGCTTATGCACAGTGCCGTCAGCAGCGATGACCATAACAAATCGACCGCCTGTGCTCTCATTGCTACTTGCCTGTGTCAGCAGGGCAGTTGAAGGAATCAACAGAGCGTTTGAAACTGAGCGCCCGGTGATGGTCGCCTGCACAGGCGTACCTGCTTTGAGAGCATTTTTTGGATTGTCGACTCGCAACCAGACTTCAATCGTCGTGCTGCCGGCATCGAGCGCCGGACTGATGAGTGCAATTTTGGCTGGAACGTCGTCCGCTCCGGGAATCTTCAAACTGGCTTCGCCACCGACGGCGAGTTGTTGGGCCAGCTCCTGAGCGATGTGGACTTTAGCGATGAGAGCAGACGTATCCATGACGGTGATGACTGGCGCACCCGCTGCTGCAGTCTCCCCTGCGAACAATGGCCTGTCTGTGACGAAGCCGTTGATAGGGCTTCGGATCTCTGTGTAGCTGAGCTGTGCCTGCGCTCCGAGATACTTTCCTTTTGCGGATTCAAGTTGTCCTTTGGCCGATTCAAGAGACGCCTTGTTGCTCGTTTTTTCAACCGATTCAAGATGCTGTTTGGCGATGTCATATGCGGATTGCGCCTGCACCAGAGCGGCCTTGGCTGTATCGAGATCTCGGCCCGGGATAGCTCCCTGCGCGAAGAGTTGAGTACGAGCCGTGACAATAGTCTGGTTCAGATCGAGGTTAGCTTTAGCCTGATTTAGATCGAGCTGCGCCTTGGTAAGATCCTCGGGAACGGTTGCCTTGGTAGTTGTCTCGAAGTTAGCTTGCGCCGCTGCGTAAGCACCCTGGTTATCGAGCGCCGCAGCAGAGAGGTCACTGTTCTCAAGAATCGCCAGAAGCTGTCCTTCTTTGACGTGTGCGCCACGCTGAACGAGGAATTGTTTCACTGGCGCTGTGATCTTGGGCGCGATAGCGGCCTGAGCCAGTGGCGACAAAGTTGCGTCCGTATGAATCTCCGCGGAGATGCTGCCGATCTTCGGCGATGCAGCTTGCACCGTTGCTTCGGGAGTTGGCGCCACTTCAGCCTTGTGACAACCCACACTTAGCAGCGACGCGCAGAGAAGCAGACTCAAGGCAAAGAGTGGCCGATATCGCCAATGCTCCACAGTATGGCAAGGAGAAGGGAATTCAGGTCTGGTCGTTAATGTGATCATGGTATTCCCGCTAAATTCTGGCCAGTAAGCAGCTGCAGATTTGCCATCGCAGTTTGATATCGCACGAGTCCATCCTCGCGCGCGTTCTCCTGCGCGGCGAGGGAGCTCTGTGCGTCTACAACTTCGAGCACATTTGTTTCGCCTGCGTTGTAGCGAAGACGAGCGAGACGGAGACTCTCGCGAGCTGTTTGCACACTCGTTTCAAGGGATTGAATCTGGTCGCGCGCTACGCTGGCCTCGCGGTAAAACTCATCGAGCTGAGCAATGAGATGCTTCTGCGTGGCTGAGAGCGTGACTCGCGCGGACTCGCGCTGCGCAACCTTTTGTTTGATGCGATCATGGGTAGCGAGCCAATCCCAGACAGGAATATCAAGCGTCGCAGAAGCGGAGTAGCCGAGGTTTCGAGTGCCATCTGGACCATGCACAGCGAATTCAGGCGCATCAATACCATAGGTGAAGTTGAGTGCCAGGTCCGGTAGATAAGCTGCGCGGGCGCCGGTAACATCAAGAGTGGCGGCATGCAGAGAGGCGATAGCGCTCTTCAGTTCAGGATTGTTGCGCGCCGCGATGCTTTCTATCTCGTCGTGTGTGGCTAGAGGTGCAGGAGCATCGTTGGTCGATAGCGTGAACGGTGCATGAGGATCCGGAAAAACAATCACAGCGAGTTCGAGACGCGCTCTTTCGCTTTCGACCTTTGCGTTTGCCAAGTCGCGCTCGCGCTGTTGTTGCTGGAGCTGTGCCTTGATCACATCGGCATGCGCAATTTCTCTGGCGTCTTCACGCTTCTGCGTGTTATCGGTGAAGTTAGTGGCTTCAGCAAATGCGCGCTGAGCAACGGCAACTTTGCGGTCAGCTGCCAGGCTTCCGTAATAGAGGCTCACTACCGTCGAAACGAGTCCGCGGCGCACTATCTCCAACTCAGCAGATGCGACAGCTGCCAGGGCTGACGCGTGACTCAGCGCATTGAATTGCTGAAGCCCGACGGTCTCAGTAGCGATGCCCTGGCTCATGTATTCATGCACGGCGTTATTAGCAATGAAACGAGGCGTGCTGCCGGTTGTGCCTGCACTGGCGTTGGCTGACCCCGTGGCTCCGTGGGCAGGTTGTGTGTAGAGAAACTGATTGTGATAGACCACGTTCGGCAACAGTGCCGACCGCGCAATAGACCGGTCAAGCGCTGCGACTTTGCTCGCCGCCGCGGCCGCAGCGAAAGAGGGCTCGTTCTTTTCCGCGCGGCTGATCGCGTCTTCCAAAGTCAGGATTGGCTGAGAACCGGCCTCAGAAGATTGCGCTGTTACCGGCCCCTGTTGTACCGCTGCCTGCATTTGAGACGATTGTTGTGCGCCTGCCTCACGACTGTTCGTGATGCAGGACACACACAACCAACCTATGCCGATGGCTCTTATGATGCGCGATGAAATGATCATGTTCCCCAATGCGTAAGTTCGCTTCGGCGCAAAGTATTGCGTCGAGTCAATCTTACTCATGTCCCGCCACTAAAACAGTGAAGCTGTCGGGGAGAACAGAAGGGCGAGGCCTCGGATTGTCAGCAGTCGCTGCAGGGGCTGGGCCGAATTTTGCAGTTACCAGATACACCTTGCCCGTGGAAGAGTCGAGGGCCATCGTGCGCGCACGCGGCTCCGTGGCGAGAGTTTGCAGTACTTTGTAACTGCTTCCGCTGGCATCCACGACGGTAAGAGTGCCTTCTCCGTTGGATGAGAAGGCCAGTTTCGTATTCGGATCGTAACCCGCTGCGTCGGGGCCGTCGCCGATCTCCGGAGTCGCGAGGACCTTGCCGCTGGTTGCGTCAACGACTGCCATCTTCTTGCCGTCGCAGACCGAAAACAGGCGATTGCCCGCGATATCGATCGCCATTCCCGACGGCGACTCGCACCCAGCCAGAGGCCATGTAGCCGTGATCTTCGGATCCTTCGCACTCAGGCGGACGATAGCGTTTTTATCTTCGATGTTGTCGAAGATATTGCCCTTGCCGTCGGAGGTCGGGAACTCAGGCTTGCCTGGTAATACGACGGTAGCGATAACCTTTCGCGATGCTGTGTCTATGACTGTTACATCTTTGCTGCGGCCATTGAATGCCCAGACGGTCTTGGTGAATGGATCAAAGACGATTCCGTCGGGATTGGTCCCGGCTGGGATGGTCGCGACAGTCTGCAGGCTGTTTCGGTCAAAGACCACAACAGCATTTGCTCCACCATCGCTGATATAGCCGAACTTGCCGGAGTCGTCGAGAGCCACACCATGAGTTCCTTTGAGGCCAGTGATTGCGCCCACCGTTTTGCCAGTTGTCATGTCCAGGACTTCGACCCTTGGCCCGTGAGTCACGTAAAGGCGGTGAGCCGCCGAGTCAGCGATAAGATAATCCCACCCTCCCGCGCCTCCGACGGCCCATTTGCCCTGCATTTTGTAGGTCTTTTGGGCAAACGCTGTTGGTGCGAGAAGAAGAATCAAAGCAACACAAGCAAGTATTGTGGCGCCATTTACAGTGGTTGAAATTCGACGATCATTCATTAGTTTTACAATCCTCTCCACGCAACCATACCGTTGCTTTATAGAGCTTCGCATCGCAACATTAAGACAACCTGAAAATGGACTCGTCGCAGCAATCTTATCTCCAGCCGCCCACAATTGAATCACTGGGGATTGGCAAATGCACGACAACAATGGTGCCGACATTGCGTGCGCTTTGAATCTCAATAGTGCCTTGAACCCGGTCGGTGATTGCTTTGCAAATGGCAAGGCCGAGACCCGTACCGCCGGTGTTGCGACTGCGTGACGGATCACTGCGAGCGAAACGTTCGAAGATGCGTGGCAGGTCGGCAGGATCGATGCCGTCACCCTGGTCGCGGATCTCGATTTCGGCAAGGGCGCCAAGTCTCTTGAGCTTCACGCGAATCACGGCATCTGCCGGACTGTGTTGTATGGCGTTCATCAACAAGTTTGCACACAGCAGTTTGAATCGTTCGGGATCGATACGAGCCAGCAGCGGCGAACCGCCGAGATTTCCGTTTCCGTCAGTCTCAGCGCGGTGAATCAGGATAGGGATATTCCTGACCTCGGCCATGGTCTCGAGCTCTTGCCGTACATCTTCGATTGCCGCATCTATGTTGGTCGCAACGTCATCAGACGGAGCTGTCGGGGTCTCTTCTATACGCGCTAGGGTGAGCATCTGGCCGACCATCGCTTCCATGCGCGCACAATCGACGAGGCAACGTTCCAGGCCGGCTTCGTATTCGGCTGGAGTGCGCTGCTTCATGCTGACCAGTTGCAACGAAGATTTGACAACAGCGACCGCGGTCTTCAATTCATGCGCAGCATCACCGACAAATCGCTTCTGCTGCTCAAACGACTGTTCGAGTCCACCTAATACGCTCTCCATTGCACTGACCAGGGGCGCAAGTTCGCGAGTCATTCTTGCGCGCTGTGGCGGATAGAAAGACCAGGAGGTCGCGGATACTTTTCCCGCGCTCGCTGCCAGTTCGCGAAGCGGAGCAAGGCCACGATTGAGCAGCCATGACATCAGAATTCCAGTGAAGGCCAGCACAAGAATGCTACTGGCTGCATAGAAGCCTGCCGACCTGAAAACAGCCTCCCATACGCGATGTACCGGCGCACCATAATACACCGTAACGTAACGCCGGACGCCGCCGTTCTTTTTGCCTGGATCGACTACTCTAAGTCCAGTAATTTGGACTACTTTATAGGTGCGATCACCGATCGAAAGATGGTAAAACTCCTCGTTGGCCGCGTCGTTCGAGCGATGCCTTGCTGCACGCGTCTCGTTATGGCCTTCGCCCCTGATGCTGTCAGAACCAGCCCAGTTGGACGACTTGCCAATCACGCGGCCGGTGCTTTCTTTTACCTCATAAATGTCCTCTGGTGGAGCACTCAATTCGGATCCGTCCAGCATGACGTTGTCTTCCTCGTCTTCAGAATCCTGTACCGCGCCAAGGACGGAATCGGCCCGGCCTCGCAACAAGATATCGAAGGCGCGGAAATGCATATGCTCTTCATAAACAACCGCCACTGCGGTGACGCACAGCGCAGAGATTAGTTCGATCAGCAGGACGATCCAGATCAGCCGCCTGGTCAAAGAGTATGGTTTCATTGGCTCTCTTGCGAGGCTAACAGTAAGCGATATCCACGACCCCGTAATGTCTGAATAATGGATAGATCCTCTGTCCCACCCATCTTCTTTCGCAGGTTAGATACATGTACCTCGATCACATTGGAATGGTGTTCCCAGTTGTAGTCGTAAAGGTGCTCAAGCAACTCCTGTTTGGATACGATCACGCGCGGACGATGCATTAGATACTCAAGAATGCGATATTCCATTCTGGAGAGAATCACGGAAACCCCGGCGCGGAGTACTGTTTGCTCCAGCGTGTTCAACTCGAGATTCCCAACGCGGAGAGTCGGATGCGCCACTCCCTTGCCGCGTCTAAGCAATGCCTTCGCGCGCGCGAGCAATTCACCAAGGTCGAACGGTTTGCTCAGGTAGTCATCGGCGCCCGAATTAAGCAGGTTGATCTTGGAGATTGTTTCGCCTCGAGCTGTGAGAATCAGAACCGGAGTCTCGTCTTTGCGGGTTCGAATGCCTCGCAACACTGCCAAACCATCAACCTTTGGCAACATGAGATCGAGGATGATCAGGTCATAGCAGCGATTGCCCGCCAGTGCCAATCCGGTCTCGCCATCTTCCGCGCAGTCCACTGCGAAACCCGGGCCTTCGCGCAGAGCAGCGGCCACATTTTCTGCAAGGCGCACCTCGTCCTCGACCAATAAAACCCGCATGCATCGATTATCAACCCGTTAGCTTAAGGAAGCCTGAAGAGCGGCCATCACACTACTTCCAGCACTGATCTTGCCGAACTCTTTCTCGCGCAGATAGCTGCGGAATCTCCGCTCTCCTGAATAGAGCCGCCTGCTTCGATCCAGGCGACTCAAAACTTCAGACCTGGAGGCCGACCCGATGCCCAGCAGTCAGAGTAAGAAACTCTTTCTCATCATCCTTCTCGCGCTGAGTTTCCTCTGGATCGGTTATCAGGTCTTCGTGCTTCCTATTCTCGCCAACCGCCGCGCCGAATCAGAATTCGCCCGCGCCGTAGGTGAATGCACCAACAATTTCCGTGCCTCCGCTGACGTCGACGAAGCAGCCGAGCAGAGTTGCATGGTGCGGGCCAACGGTCTCTACGTCATCCGCCGCACCGCGATCAGCCGCCGCTACAGCCCGGAGGGGTTGCCGTCGCTGCTCATCGTATGTCTGGGATTTCCACTGATCGTCTACGCATTCGCCTCGCTCGTCCGTCGGGCCATTCGCCGGCCCATCCACCGGCCCATCCACCGGACGGGTCCCCAGGCATATCCCAGGGCCACGTAACAGCCCGCGCTGATGCAGCCTTTGAGGAACCATCGCACTTGAGCCTGCGTACAGATGCCGAGTGGCGCGTCGAAGAATCCGTCCCTATGTGTTTCATTCTCTGCCGATGCCGCTACACTTAGAAGGTGCATGAAGAGCCTCGGCAAAAGGACGGCGACGGTGACCGGGCGGTGGATGCTCCTCTGCATTCTGGCCGCGTATGCCTGCATCCTTTCTGTCCCGTTAGCTCAAGGGCAAACCGCAGCCTCGACACCTGCAGCAGGCCCAGGCAACACCCCAAGTCGCGAACAGCTTACGGTCCCCGCCACCATTCACGGCGCCATCATGCTGGACAGCGGCTGGCGCTTCCGTGTTGGCGATGACCCTGCCTGGGCGGATCCAGCGTTTGATGATTCAACCTGGGATAAGGTTGACCTCGCCAGCACCCTCACCGAGCAGGGAATCGAATCCTATACCGGCTATGCCTGGTATCGCCTGCGCCTGCACCCCGTGCCCATTCCGGAGTCCGGCCAACTCTCGCTCTCGCTCCTCGTCGTTCCTTACAAGGTCGGGCAGTTACAGGTGCTGGCCAACGGAGTCGAGCTCGCCCGCACTAAAGGCATGCAGGACAATCCGCTCATGTATCAGTCGGAGCCCTTTGCCGTGGCCATCCAACGCGCCGCTCCTGACGGCACGGTTGTTTTGGCAATCCGCACCTGGTCGGGCCTCTCAGTCAGCCACGGTCTGCTGCGCCGCGTCGAACTGGGAGACCCCACCGCGTTGAGCGAAAGGGTAGCTCTAGAAAGAGGCCGCGAATGGGAACG
>Ga0206936_1107_pt2 | contig 11485 bp, 7 predicted proteins | sample Alteio_BWOrgHeat_14_FD_152922 | JGI IMG/M metagenome (GOLD analysis project Ga0206936, IMG submission 152922) | Enriched cells from forest soil in Barre Woods Harvard Forest LTER site, Petersham, Massachusetts, United States -... | ecosystem: Environmental > Terrestrial > Soil > Temperate forest > O... | reverse complement strand
CGGCAGTGCCCTCGGCGTGAACTGGGCGAAGGATCATGCCAACGCGATTGTTGAGGCGTGGTACTCCGGCGAAGAAGGCGGCGGCGCCGTGGCGGAGACGCTGAGCGGAAAGAACAATCCTGCCGGACGATTGCCTGTTACCTTCTATAAAGATGTAAGTCAGTTACCAGCCTTCGAAGATTATTCCATGAAGGGACGCACTTATCGCTATTTTGAAGGCTCGCCACTCTATCCATTTGGCTACGGACTGAGTTATACAACCTTCCGCTACCAAGGGCTGAAACTCCCCCAGTCGCCGGTGAAAGCGGGAGAGCCCGTCACCGCGGAAGTTACGATCTCCAACACCGGATCAACAGCCGGAGACGAAGTCGCTCAACTCTATCTCAAATTTCCTGATGTAAAGGGCGCACCTATCAAGGCGCTGCGTGGATTCAAGCGGATCCACGTAGATCCTGGCGCCACCGTGACCGTCCGATTCGAACTGCGTCCAAGGGATCTGAGCATGGTGACGGAGAATGGAGACCCCACAATTCCTACGGGTAAGTACACAGTGACTGTAGGTGGTGGCCAACCCAACACTGCGGCCACAACCGTGAGTGGAGATTTTTTGATGGATGGGAGTTTAAAGCTTCCGGAGTAGCGTTGCTACGACTTACTCTTCGCAACCACAGGGAGGATGTTTTCAGATAAACCTCCCTACCACTCAATCACGGTTTATTCTTTCTCTTTCACCTTGACTACAAAATAGGTCAGCGTTGTGCCTTTAGGAACGAGTAGCTGATGCGGTGTATTCGCCTGAATATGCACCACGTCTCCTTTGGAAAGGGAATTACTGGTAGCGTGAAGAATGCCGGTTCCATGTATCTCGCCCGGAGCGGATATGGCAGGGTTCGCGAGTTCCCCGCCAGAGAGCAGCGTGGCACTGCCGTCCACGATGACAAAGATGTCAGCGAACTTTTCATGCACCTCAGCTCCTCCATCTTTGCTGCGGAAGCTGAGCATGGTGTAATCCACGCCGTATTTCTCCAATGTCGCAGCAGCAGCACCGTTGGTCGTGGCTGCTTTCTCTTGCAAGGGTTTGGCCTGCTCCATTAATGACTTTGGGGTGTAATGATCTACTTGCTGCGCGTAACTCGTACACGAAGCGCACAACGCACCAAAACAAATACTCATTGCCTGCAACCAGGTTGCTTTTCGCATGACGTCCTATCAATCGTGTTTGCGAAAACAATAAGGAGCAAGCGGAACCTGTGTCAAACGGAATAAGATTGCCTGTGATTGTCGGATGACCAATACTTTCCGATCCACCGAAGAATCAAACATCGTTGACGCGCAGGGAGTGCGACAAGCGCTGCGCAAGCGATGGCTCTTCATCCTGCCCGCAGTCTTCGTTACTTATAGCCTGGCCTATCTGGATCGCGCGAACTACGGATTTGGCGCAGCTGCAGGCATGGCGAAGACGCTGAACATCAGCAACTCGCGATCGGCACTCCTCGGTGCGCTTTTCTTTCTTGGCTACTTTCTGTTTCAGATTCCGGGTGTGGCAATCGCACGTCGCAAGAGCGCACGCCTGCTGATATCGCTCGCCTTGGTCAGTTGGGGAGTGCTGGCTTCGTTGACCGGCCTGATTGGGAACTTCTGGCTTCTTGCAATCGTTCGCCTCCTTCTTGGTGTAGCAGAGAGCTTCATCCTGCCAGCAATGCTGATCCTGCTCACAAGTTGGTTCACTCGCGCAGAGCGGTCGCGCACCAATACTTTGCTCATCCTCGGCAATCCCGTTACGGTGCTGTGGATGTCGGTGGCCACTGGATACCTGATCAGGGCTGTGGGATGGCAGATGACCTTTGTTCTGGAAGGAATCCCTTCTGTGCTGTGGGGATTCGTCTGGCTTCTCGTCATTCGCGATCGCCCCGATCAAGCGCAATGGATGACTGACACGAGCTGCCAATATCTTAACGAGCAGCTTCATCGCGAACAAAGTCTGCTACCGCAGGTCAGGAGCATGGGGTCGGCCCTCGCACATCCATCTGTGCTGCTTCTGTGCGTGCAGTATTTCTTCTGGAGCATCGGTGTATACGGCTTCGTACTCTGGCTGCCAAGTGTGATCCAAGTGGGGGCGGCAAAAGGCATTGCCATCACAGGTTTGCTGAGCGCCGTGCCATATCTTTTTGCCATTCTGCTGATGCTCGCGGTCGGATATTTTTCGGATCGAAGCTTTCGTCGCAAGCGATTTATCTGGCCTTGTCTCGTTCTGTCGGGTCTCGCGCTGTTTGGTTCATATGGCGTCGCGGGTCAGAGTTTTTGGTGGGCCTACGGATTTCTCATTATTGCCGGCAGCACCATGTATGCTCCCTACGGACCTTTCTTTGCAATCATTCCAGAGATGCTGCCAAAAAACGTCGCGGGAGAGGTGACCGCGCTTGTCAATAGCTGCGGAGCTCTTGGCGGATTCGCGGGTACATGGTTCGTTGGCCTGCTCCAGGCTCACACCGGAAATTCTCGCGCGGGATTTCTTCTGATGTCGATCTCGCTTGTGATATCCGGTTTGATGATTCTGAGCCTACGTGGATCCTCGAACGATACATTGTCGACTCTTCCAGATGATTGGCGGGAAGACTAAGCAGCCCGATGCATAGATACGAGATACTCAGCTACACTTGAAAATCGAAACACTTAAGTCAGGAGATTTTCTATCCATCCGATAAGCATCACTTCCGTATTGGAGTCCGAAAGCCTCGACCTGAGCGCCGTCGCGACGCATGCACCGGGACCTAGCGGGCAGCTTCCCATTACAGCCGAGATGCTGTTGACGCAGCCTTCGGGAAATCTTTTCGGCCTCAGCATGAATGTTGGCATGGGATGGAATCCAGCGAACGTACTTGGATCAGAAGTTCTGATTCTAAGCACGCACGGAGGAGTTCGCGCGCCTGACGGTAGCCCGATCGCGCTTGGTTTTCATACAGGACATTGGGAGGTTGGTCTACTGGTAGCCGAGGCCGCGCGTGAGTTGAGCTCTTTGAACGCAGTGCCTTTCGCCGGGGCCTGCACAGATCCATGCGATGGCCGTACGCAAGGCACAACTGGCATGCTCGATTCGTTGCCGTTTCGCAATGATGCTGCAGTTGTGTTGCGAAGACTGATGCGCTCATTGCCTACAAGAACTGGCGTATTGGGCGTTGCCACCTGCGACAAGGGGCTGCCAGCGATGATGATGGCGCTCGCATCTTCAGGAAGCCTCCCTACAGTGCTTATTCCCGGCGGTGTAACTCTGCTGCCCGAAAATGGAGAAGATGCGGGCAAAGTGCAGACCATCGGCGCGCGCTTTGCGCAGCAGCAGATCACGCTGGAGTATGCGGCGGAAATGGGGTGCCGAGCCTGCGCCACGCCTGGTGGCGGATGCCAGTTCCTCGGCACTGCGGCGACGTCCCAGGTGATTGCTGAGGCACTGGGGCTTGCTCTGCCTCATTCTGCACTCGCTCCATCGGGACAGCCGATTTGGCTCGATGCAGCGCGTCGCTCCGCTCGTGCTGTTCTCCGATTGGGCCAGCTTAAAATTGGCGCTCGTGATGTACTTACGTCGGCCGCAATTGAAAACGCGATGGTGGTGCATGCGGCATTTGGCGGATCAACAAATCTCCTGCTCCATGTGCCTGCAATCGCCCACGCAGCGAAACTGTCAAGACCTGTCGCAGCCGACTGGGCAGCGGTCAACCGCAAAGTGCCGCGGATCGTGGATGCGTTGCCCAACGGCCCGCGAAATTACGCGACAGTACAGGTCTTCCTTGCCGGCGGAGCGCCAGAAGTGATGTTGCATTTGCGTCGCGCCGGTCTCCTGGACACGTCTGCGATCACCGTCACTGGAGAGACTCTGGATACCGGCCTGAATTGGTGGAAAGACAGCGAACGACGCCACAGATTGCGGAAGCACCTACTCGAAAAGGACGGCATTGATCCAGATGACGTTATCATGGCTCCAGATCGCGCGAGGTCGCGTGGACTGACGTCTACTGTCTGTTTCCCGATAGGAAACCTTGCGCCAGAGGGTTCGGTGATCAAGAGCACCTCAATTGATCCAACATTGATCGACGAAGATGGTAGTTACCGGCACACTGGACCCGCAAAGGTCTTCGTCACCGAAGCCGCCGCTATGCGCGCCATTAAGAATGGCGGCGTCGTCGCCGGTGACGTGCTGGTGCTCGTGTGCAGTGGCCCGGCTGGCGCTGGCATGCAGGAGATCTACCAGGTAACGGCGGCCTTGAAAGCGTTGCCCTTTGGCAAGCATGTCGCAGTTTTAACAGACGCGCGTTTCAGCGGAGTCTCCACAGGGGCTTGTATCGGGCACATCTCGCCCGAAGCCCTCGCCGGCGGACAGATTGGTAAGCTTCTCGATGGAGACCAAATCGAAATTGTGATCGACCGAAAGAACCTCAACGGTTCAGTCAATTTTGTCGGAAATGGCACACGGCTATTCAACGCAAACGAAGCTGCATTAGAGCTAGCGGCACGGGCCCCGCGCTCAGACTTGCATCCCCATCCCGACTTGCCCGATGATACGCGGCTATGGGCAGCATTGGTCCAGGCCAGTGGAGGAATATGGGGTGGTTGCGTTTACGATGTGGATGCGATCACTTCACTGCTTGCAAAAGGACTAAGCACTAATTGAGCGCCACGCCCATCACATCAATTGGACGTCTTGAGGGAGTCGGACTTGATTTTGTATCGAACAACCAATGGCATCTTTGTTGAACAAAGCGGCAAATATTTTCACGTGGCGGAAACCTCGCTGGATGCGCTCATCTCGCATGAAAATCTGCACAACTATCTCGAATCTGAGATCACCGGCGAATCCCCGATCGAGACGATCGATCATACTCAGCTCGAAGCACCTATTGAGCATCAGGAAGTGTGGGCTTCCGGCGTGACATACTATCGCAGCCGCAGCGCTCGTATCGAAGAATCGAAGGAAGCCGGAGGAGGATCCTTCTATGACCGAGTATACTCAGCGGAACGGCCAGAGCTTTTCTTCAAGGCCGTTGCACACAAAGTTGCTGGACCAAATTCTGAAGTAAGAATCCGCAACGATGCAAAGTGGTCAGTGCCCGAGCCGGAACTTACGCTCGTCGTGAATCCACGAGGCGCAATCGTCGGATACACGATCGGCAACGATATGAGCTCGCGAGACATTGAGGGCGCAAACCCGTTATATCTACCGCAGGCAAAAGTGTATGACCGAAGCTGCGCACTGGGTCCGGGCATTCTGATCAAAAAAGAGCCTATGCCTGCAACCACACAAATCTCGATGAAGATAATGCGCGCTGGGCAATCAAAATTTTTAGCGGCTATCACTCTAGCAGAGATGAAACGCGACCCGCAGGTTCTCGTTGAGTATCTATATCGCGATCAGAGCTTTCCCTGCGGATGTTTTCTGTTGACGGGTACGGGTATCATTCCGCCTGATACATTTACGCTTCAGCATGACGATGAGATCCGAATCTCCATCGATGAAATTGGCACCCTTATTAATCGAGTTGGTTAGTTGTCCTGTAGTTTCGACGTTTGCAAACGTAACTTATCGGGAAGGACAAACTATGGAAGTTGCTGAGATTTTGATTGACGGAAAGTGGCAACCCGCAGAAGCAGAAGCATCATTTCATGCGGAGAATCCCGCCACCGGCGAAGTCCTTCCAATCGCCTTCCCCGTCAGCAGGTGGTCGGACTGCGATCGAGCGCTAAGCGCCGCCGCAACCGCTGCAGCTCAACTCCGAAATACAGCACCAGAGCGAATCGCATCTTTCCTTGAAGCGTACGCCAATAACATCGAGTCCGCTTCGGCAGCGATTGTCGCTGCGGCCCACGAAGAAACTGCGCTGCCGGTCTCCCCCCGTTTGAAAGATGTAGAACTGCCGCGCACGACGAACCAGCTGAGACAGGCAGCCGCAGCCGCACGCGAAGAGTCGTGGAAGCGAGCGACATTGGATACCGAGAAGAATATCCGTTCGGTCTTCGCGCCAATCGGACCTGTTGTCGTATTCGGTCCTAATAACTTCCCATTCGCATTTAACGGTGTCAGTGGTGGAGATTTCGCCGCCGCGATTGCAGCGGGCAATCCTGTGATAGCCAAGGCGCATCCTCTGCACCCGAATACGACGCGCCTGCTGGCAGAGGAAGCGCGCAAAGCCGCCGCTGAATGCGGACTCGCCGCTGGCACAGTACAGATGATCTACAACATCAGCAACGAGAATGGTCTAAAGCTCGTGAGCGATTCGCGCGTCGGCGCAATAGGATTCACAGGCAGCCGATCTGCCGGACTGCATCTTAAGAGAGCAGCTGAAGAAACGGGCAAACCGATCTATCTTGAGTTATCCAGCATCAATCCAGTCATCTTTCTTCCGGGTGCATTGGCAGATGAGGGAGAACGACTGGCCCGAGAACTTGTAGACAGCTGCCTCGCTGGCGCAGGTCAGTTCTGCACCAGCCCGAATCTGATTCTTCTCTGGGATAGTCCCGAAAGTGAGCATCTTCTTGCTGATGTCGCTAAAGCATTCAGCGAACGTCCGTCACAACATCTTCTCTCGTCCGCTGGGCAAAAGCATATCCAGGAGGGCGTAGCGGCCCTGATCGATGCGAAGGCAAAAGTGATGACCGGCGGAGCGCCTATCGACGGTGCCGGATACCGCTACGCCAATACTCTCTTGCGCGCTACTGCTACACAATTTATCGATCAGCCGCATGCACTGCAACGCGAAGTATTCGGGAATGTGACGATGGCAGTTACCGTCTCGGATCGCGTTGAACTCAAAGAGATCCTTGCTCAATTGGAAGGTAATCTCACAGGCTCCATCTATTCCGCTAAGTCTGGCGCGGATGACGATATCTACGCTGCCATTGAACCGGTGCTACGGCGGAAAGTAGGCCGCCTGTTGAATGACAAGATGCCAACCGGCGTAGCTGTAAGTCCGGCCATGAACCATGGCGGCCCGTTTCCGGCGACATCACATCCCGGCTTTACTTCCGTGGGTATCCCTGCCTCCCTAACACGATTCGCCGCACTGCAATGCTATGACGGAGTGCGCGAAGATCGCCTCCCCGCAATCCTTCGCAAAGCAATTAGCAATCCTCAAACGTGGCGCTCGATCGACGGCGCATGGGTTAGGGGATGAAGCCAGCTTTCGTCACCATCTTGCTTGCCCTTCCGGTTGCGCTGCTGCTTTCGGACACTCCGGACGAAATGGCGCAGACCGTACCCAAAAGGGCCGCTGCCCCGCATGCGCAATCCCACTCGCAAACTGTCGATTGGCCGGTGTACGGCGGCCAGGCAGCTAATGATCATTACTCGGCATTGACTCAAATCAACCGCAGCAACGTGACCAGGCTGCGCGTAGCGTGGACGTTTGATTCGCACGAACCAGGGGGGCTTCAGACCAGCCCTCTGATTGTCGGCAGAACCCTCTACGCTTACACACCCACGCAAAAGGTGATTGCCCTCGACGCCACCAGCGGCAAGTTGCTGTGGACCTTCGACTCCGGTATTAAAGGAACACAACCAGCGCGCGGATTGACTTACTGGCACGATGGAAGCGAAAGCCGGTTGTTCGCCGGAGTCATGAATTTTCTGTACGCTCTCGATCCCACGACGGGCAAACCAATTGCCAGCTTTGGTGAGGGCGGAAGAGTTGATCTTCGCAAAGAGTTGCGTGGCGACTATCAGCAACAGTCGATTGCACTCACCTCGCCTGGCGTGACCTACAGAGATCTCATCATCGTAGGCGGTCGAAACCCTGAGACACATCCTGCGCCACCAGGAGACATTCGCGCCTTTGATGTTCACACCGGCGCGCTACGCTGGAGCTTTCACACCATTCCACATCCCGGTGAACCGGGCTACGAAACCTGGCCACCCGATGCCTGGAAGAAATCAGGTGCAGCCAACAACTGGTCAGGGATGACCCTGGATGCAGAACGAGGCATCATCTTTGCACCGACTGGATCATCGGTCTTTGATTTCTACGGCGCAGACCGAGTTGGCAACGATCTATATGCGAATACCTTGCTAGCGCTGGATGCTGCAACCGGGAAACGCATTTGGCATTTTCAGGGCGTTCATCACGACATCTGGGATCGCGACTTCCCTTCTCCTCCCGCACTTGTCACTCTGACACTAAATGGCAAGCGCATTGACGCTGTGGCACAAACTACGAAACAGGGATATCTCTATCTATTTGATCGAGTAAGCGGACACACTCTGTTTCCAATCGAGGAGTTGCCATATCCAGCCAGCAACGTTCCTGGCGAAATTACATCGCCAACACAGCCCAAACCAATAGCTCCCGAACCATTCGGACGGCAGTTCCTCACTCAGGACATGCTCACGAGCCGTACTCCGGAAGCACATCAATTTGTATTGGACAAGTTCAAAACGATTCGCAGCGAAGGCCAGTTCATCCCCTTCAGCGTGGACAAACTGACCATCATTTTTCCGGGCTTCGATGGTGGTGCAGAATGGGGTGGCCCGGCGGTGGATCCCACGACTGGCGTGCTCTATGTAAATGAAAATGAGATGGCTTGGCTCGGCGGACTCACAGAAACGCAGAGCGGTGGCACACCGGCCGAGAAAGCATACAGGAATCTCTGCAGCGTCTGTCATGGCACGCACAGAGAAGGCGCACCGCCTGCCTTCCCGTCACTGCTCGGCATCGGTTCCCGACAATCGGATAAAGATATCGCCGTTGCAATTCATCAGGGCAAAGGGCGCATGCCCGGATTTCCCAATGTTAATGAGAGCCTAATGCAATCTCTGCTTGCCTTCCTCAAGAGTGAAGACGCTGCACGACCCACGGGTCAAGGCGCAAGTGACGACAAGCAGGAGATGGCGTCAGCGGCTCACGAAGTGGCCGGCTCCAGTGAGCCAAATCCTACCGGAGCCGCGAGCTATCAGTCTCATTGCGCCATCTGTCACGGAGACCGCCGCGAAGGCATTGTGCCATCGTTCCCAGCACTACTGGGGATGGGTAGCCGCATGACCAAACAACAGACTCTGGATATCATTCACAATGGCAAAGGGCGAATGCCCGGCTTCACCAAGCTGTCTGACCCTGAGTTGAAGGCGCTGCTGACTTACCTGGGTATATCTGATGCTTCTACGAATCCATCACCGGACCAAGAGGCCGATGCAAGTGGAGATGAGATGCGGTATCAATTTACCGGCTACCGCAAGTTTCTCGATCAGGATGGTTATCCCGCTATAAGCCCGCCGTGGGGAACTCTAAATGCGATTGACCTGAACACCGGCAAATACTTATGGAAGATACCCTTCGGCGAGTATCCGGAATTAGTCGCGAAGGGCGTGACCCACACTGGATCGGAGAACTACGGCGGCCCAATAATCACCGCGAGCGGACTTCTTTTCATCGGCGCGACCATTTTTGACAAGAAGCTTCACGCCTTCGACAGCCGCACAGGCAAGCTCCTGTGGGAGACCGTGCTACCGTACGCAGGCTTGGCAACTCCTGCTACATATATGGTCGATGGAAAGCAGTTCGTAGTGATTTCTACGGGTGGCGGGCGTGACCCAAAGGCACCATCCGGAGGCGAGTACGTCGCGTTTGCGTTGCCCTAACTGTCATTCGATTGCATCACTGAAACTCTTGACCATAGCAATCTAATGAATTGACAGCAATTGCAGCCAGGTGGTATCAACGCCTGGTGCGCAATCGCTTGCGCATTGCCATTTGTAGAGATCATTCATTGTTCTAAAGTCTGGAGTAAGGATATGCAGTCAATGTCTGATTCTGGTATCAGTCGCCGACGTGTCCTAGCCATGCTGGGGGCAACTTCGGCGTTGCCCGTGTCGTTCGCTAGCTTCGCCCGAGTGGCGTCTGCCTCGCAGACTCATGGCCTGTCGCACGAAGACGACGCTTTCCTTGATGACCTTGAGAAATGCGCATGTCTTTTCTTCTGGGAGCAGGGAAGCCCCACCACCGGACAGGTGCTGGACCGCGCGCGCAATGGCCTGCCGCCCGCCACACGCGATCCGCGCAAGATGGCAAGCATTGCGGCCACAGGCTTTGGGCTTACCGCGCTTTGCATTGCCGACCACCGCGGTTACATGCCTCATGCGCAGATTGCCGAACGCGTGAAAACCACACTCGACTGGCACCTGAATCACTTTCCACATGAGCACGGGTTCTTCTATCACTTCACCGATATTGAAACGGGTGCGCCCTTCCCAGGCACCGAGGTCTCGTCGATCGACACGGCCTTACTGCTATGTGGCGTGCTCACCGCGCGCGCTTACTTCAAAGATGCTAAGGTTCATTCACTCGCCTCGCAGATTTATGAACGCGTCGACTGGCCCTGGATGCAGAACGGCGGCATTGCGTTTTCGATGGGATGGCATCCCAAAGAAGGCTTTCTCGATGCACGCTGGGAACACTACTGCGAACTAATGATGATCTATCTCTTGGCGATGGGTTCGCCCACGCATCCTGTTCCGGCCAGCACATGGAATGGGTTCACGCGGCCGACAATCGAGTACGCGGGCCTTGAATACATCAGTGGCAACGATCCGATTTTTACACATCAGTACTCGCACGCTTGGTTTGATTTTCGAACGAAGCATGATCGGTACGCGGACTACTTTCAAAACTCCGTCAAAGCCACTCGCGCACACAAAGCCTTCTGCCTTTCGATGCCCAAATGGTATTCCGAGGACTACTGGGGTATCAGCGCCTCTGACTACGCTGGAGGTTACACAGCATGGGGAGGCCCCCCATTGCAGGGGCCAGTCGATGGCACAGTCGTTCCAAACGCAGCCGCGGGATCGCTGCCATTTCTGCCCGCAGACTGCGTCCATGTACTGCGTGCGATGCAGGCGAAGTGGGGTAAGCAGGCCTGGGGACGATATGGATTTGTAGATGCCTTCCACCCGGCGGCGAACTGGTACGATCCAGATGTTTTGGGCATCGATCAGGGCATCTCGGTCATCATGGCAGAAAACCTTCGCAGCGGGTTTGTCTGGGATACATTCATGCGTAACCCGGAAACGGCGAAAGCAATGCAGAAGGCTGGATTCGTTGCCAATACAAATCAAAGCTGAATTGCCTCTGCCTGCGATAGAATCACGCAAGCAATCATGTTTGTGGTGTCTTTCCAACGATAGTAGCCGGCCGTAGCTATTACTGTGAATCCCGCCGTTGCAGACGAAATGCACGCTTACAGGGCGACATGAAGAAGCCTGATAGGGCACGACCCAATTCGCGTCGAGACAAAGAAGCAGCCGTGGATGCGCTGCGGCCCATTGGCGGCAAATCGATCGCGCTCAAAGAACTCTCGGCGTATCTAGGGTTGTCCCAATCCACAGTTTCAAGAATCATCAATGGCGGAGCCACTGCGCATCGCATCGCCGAAGCAACGCAGCGATGCGTGCTTGAAGCGGCTGCACTCTTTGGCTACGAGGCCAGCATCATCGCGCGCAGCCTCCGCCAGA
>Ga0206936_1237_pt1 | contig 11564 bp, 12 predicted proteins | sample Alteio_BWOrgHeat_14_FD_152922 | JGI IMG/M metagenome (GOLD analysis project Ga0206936, IMG submission 152922) | Enriched cells from forest soil in Barre Woods Harvard Forest LTER site, Petersham, Massachusetts, United States -... | ecosystem: Environmental > Terrestrial > Soil > Temperate forest >... | reverse complement strand
GGTGTCGCGTAAGAAGTCGATCAAGCTCGTTCAGATAAGCCTTATGATCTCTCACTGGCACACCTCCAAGGCCTCATTTCCACCGAACTCGAGGATTTTGGAAACACCCTCCGTAAACGAATTCCATCGGGCAGCCCGCGCGGCCAGGTCGGACCGCCCTGCCGGCGTAATCGAATAGATGCGACGCTTCTGTTCGCCATCGCCCTCCCAACCAGACGTTACGAAGCCGGCCTCCTCGAGGGAGTGGAGAGTTGGATAGAGTTGTCCTTCCCCGAGCTTGAGAACCCCACCCGAACCTTCGCGAACGGTCTTCGCAATTCCATACCCATGGTTCGCCCCGTGAGCCAGCACGGAGAGGACGAGCGCCTTCGTATCGGTTTGCAATCTCATGGATGCATTATACAGCAATGCATCTCAACAAGATGCATCCTGCTTTGATTGGCCTCGCACTTATTCCCAGTATTCTAGCCCCGCAGTTCTTCGCACGCGCTTGTTCATAGTCATACGAGCTGGGTTCAAATACCGCGGATCCACAATCGGGAGAACTGTGCTTCACGAGTGCCGAGAGAGGTGTCTTTCACATTCATCTAACACCGTGGACGCACTGTTCACCGCTATCCTAACAACACACAAGGGCACTTTATCGCCTAGTAGCTCAGTACACGGTGACAATGCGGGAGACCGCCCTAAAGCCGATTCGTAGCAAGGGTCCGCAGATCGACTCTGCTTGATGGAAGCGCAAGAATGGCGATGCCCTTCTCGCCTCTGGTCACCCACTGCCCTAGCTCCTTCCAACGACCAAATCCGGCAACGGGCCTTGGCACAGGATCAGCAAGCGGTTGTGAAACGAATACCGGTGAAACCTGGCATGAAATCGAGATACCGAGTCAGGACCTCAGTGTCGCGGCCAGCAAAGGAATCTGAAGGGCGGGAGAGCGCCGAGCCTGCCAGAGAGCTGCGACCATTATATAATAGGCATGAGAGTGCATAAGAATATAAAATGAGAACCCAGTCTAAGTATGCCTTGCGAATATTCGTCACCCTTGTCCTGGCAACCCTCCTACCTCTCCAAGCATTTGCGAGAGCACAAAAGGGTGAAGCAGCCGAACTCGCAGCAGTCGAAGCGATACGTTTATGCTCGGAAAATGCTCCAGCGATCTTAAAACTGGTCGGACTAGACGAAACGGCCGGCAGTTTCGAAGCGATGAGGCGTATCGGCAATAGTGAAGAAGCCCGACGTCTTCGAGATGCCGACGCTGACCGTCAGGTGAAGGCTTGGCAGTGGAAGGCAGACGAATTTAAATCGCGAGTGGAGGCACGCTCTTCCGAAACTCGGAGCATTGCCAAGCAAATACAGGCCTTGTACAACGGGATTGCGGAGAGCGTGTATGAGTTTGGAAAACTTACGGAAAACAGGCATCCGAACATGGTGGGCGTCATCGACTTCAGCCCTCGCGATGCGTTGAATCCGATCCCGCTGAGCGATAAGTTCTCGCTTCAGGAGTTGCGTGATGGAGTTTCAGCCATGGAATTCCTTGCAACGGTGATCGAAAAAGTGAATCGACGACTTGAGGCACTGCACGCGGAGACGTCGAATGACGACGTGGTGAAACTCGGCTTGGGCCCCAATACTCAGCCGAGGAGCGTTCAGGACCTAATTCCTTGGTCGTATCAGAAGATAACGCTTAAGAGTCTTTGGGACCGAGAAGAACTGCCACCCAGGCTCTCAGTTTCCGACTACAAATCAAATATGCAGCACGCTCAGATGAGACTGGTATTTGATCCCGGATACTTGCGAGGCCTGGCAGCGCACGTTCGTGAGCGGATCAGCGAGACTCAGAGGTACCGAAGCGACCAACATCGGTTCGGAAAAATTCTCAAGAGCCCACTTGCCAAAAATGCGTTGGTATTCTCAAAGGGCGACTCTCGAAAGCTCATCGGCGCAAAGCTAGATGCGACAGGAAAGCCATTCGTGTTTTATATGTCGATGGATTATCTTGTCGGCGAATTAGGAATTAATAGCGCGCTCGACCAACTGATCGATGCGTTTTCCAACCGACAATCTGATCCAGGATTTTCCCGCCGGGATTTCCTTCCAAAAAGCTCGCATGAGAATGTGCCAGTTATCGTTGACGAATCTTTCTACCAGGACGCATCAATCCGGTTCAAGGGGCGGCTTGATCGATTCTATGATTCTCTAAAACAGATGTCGATCTATCGGCCAGGCCAAGGTAGGTTTTTTCGGACGAAGCTCTTTGAGGTTCCAGCGAGTGAATCCGATAAGGGTAAGCAAGAGGTGAAGAGAGGTGTCGAAGTAGCCGGCAATCTACTCTTGGATTGCGATCAATACTCGACGTATTCGGCGGCCTTGAAACAACTCGCGGCGCCGATTCCGACTCACCGATCCTATGTACTGCTACTTGAGGCGGACATCGCTGCCAGTACCGCTTTGTCGTCTCGCTTCCCTGGTCTATACGTCCCCGACATTCCTACAAATTCGTCAAAGCTCACAGACCTCTTGCGCTCTCACTCCGGTCAGCGAATGTTTATCCTGAGCCACATCGATGGTCGTAAGATTGTAGTCAAAACATCCGAAGGGATCGTTTATCGAGTTGATATCGGTGAACTGGCAAATACGGCAAAAATGTACTCGGTTGAACTATACGTTCTTGGATGTAGCTCGGGTTTGGTTGGAATCGGGCCCACTACTCCGGTCTCCTTCCTTGACTTGGCCAACGGAGTATGCCTCGCGGCATCGGCGAGGACAGTCGGAGAATTCTACGAGGGCCTCGCCGGACCAACAAGAGCTTATGATGTGTTTGCCAACTTACAGCCTTATGATCGTTCACCGAGTAGACCATTCCGGAGCTTCTTCTATCGATCGAGCAACTGGCTGGCAACTTTATATCACTTCTTCTTTCGGACGGTGTCCGGGCGAGCTGCGGCCAACTTAACGGTTAACCATGCCTATTGATTTAGTCCCCCTTGCCGGCTTGATCAGTGTCGTCGATCCCTCCCTCGCCGCACGATTGGCGAGCCGCTACCCGGATCTGGAAGTCAGTAAGCTTGCGGCAGGAAAACCATCGGAAGTCTCTCCCCAAGAGCCCCGATTCGAAATGTCCCCGTCGGATGAGTCCAAGCTGATCAACGTCTTCCGAGCGGCCTACATTGTGTCAATGGAGGTTTGCCGATTGGAGATTGGCCGACTGTCCCAATCGATAAACAGAACGGCCTTCATCGAAGACGCAATGAAAGTCGTGGCAATCTGCAGTGGGGGATTGGCGGTCGGAGCGGTGCCGATTAAGGAATTATCGACTGCTGCTGGAGTAAGTGGACTTTTTACGGTGTTGGGATCTTCAGTTACCATTTACGTCAAGCGGGCAGCGAAGTGCGGGCGCACGCGACAGATGACGGTTCGGGAAGGGAGCAATAAATTCGCACAATTCTCGACAAAATTTGCGAAGAGCATGGAGTCCCTAAACTTAATGCTCCTAACTGGTAAGAGAGGTACTCCTGAAGCCGGCAAGATCTATTCGGCCGGACAGCAACTTATAGAGGAATTCAATCGGTTTCTGCTCGACTATAATCCAAGACTCGAACCAGTGAGCGTATCGTTTGAATTCATATCCGACGACTTAATAAGTTAGGGATCACCCCATCGTAGAGGGTCTTCTAGGAACTTCACCATGACAAGGGCGTCGCAACTTTCGCATGGCACGCCAGGTAAAGAGCCTTCGTCATTTCGCAGAAACCGCGCGTCGTTCTCGATTCGCGGCAATTCTCGATCGGAAGAGGTAGCCCAGGATCAAACCGGCCGCCCGTTCTTGGCGCTCGGTGTTGCGAAGTGCCTTAGCGCATTGACGGCCCACGCTCGACTAAGATTCTTCTTTGCACTTAGGACATCAAAGTACAGAGAACTGTCGAGCAAGACCCAGGGCCCGAGTGGAGAGCCCTGCTTGCTTGGCGCCCCGGCCGTTGTTTTCGATCCGGTACCGTTGTGGGTTAGTGATATCGTCGTGGGCACTGTAGGCCGGTCTGGTCGAGAAACCGGATTTCAGCATCGGTAAGTGGAACGACGGCCCGAGTTCTGCACCCTTTAGCCTTGAGTCCAGACTGGACAACCTAACGGCAGCTTCTGCCGCCGGGAAGTACTCGGCCAGGGCGTAGCCTTCCTGATCGCGAGCAACTTTAGCCTGGAAGTCAAACCGCGTTGCGTCAGTTGCCTCGTTGAGCGATATTAAGTCTCTTCACGCCGCTTAATCCGTGCTACCTGCGGGTTCGACGCGGTCGAAATCTCCGGGGTGCTCCGAGTAGTCCGACCATCGATTTGGCATCTGGATTCTTTGTAGACCGGAACTGCCGACGTTTTGGCAAAGCTCGCAGTCCGTGAGGACATCCGATACGCACACGAGTACGGTGGAACCGGATAAGGACACTTTCCCTCCTTGTGCCCCTCTCGATCACTCCAAGAAACCGGTCGCACTCGTGCCCTGATTCGACCATGGAACCTCTGGTATCATCAAATCCGGTCGGCGGGGCGTGGCGCAGTTTGGTAGCGCGCTTCCATGGGGTGGAAGAGGTCGCACGTTCGAATCGTGTCGCCCCGACCAGGTTTTTTGAACCTTCCACAATATAGGTTCACGAGTAGAACCGTCCACCGGCTTCTGGCTCAAGTCGCAATTCAAAGTCAGATTGCTGCGAAATGAAACTGGTGTCCTCTTTGTTTTCTGCCTCTCTGCGGCAAGAGTAATTCACGGGTGAGAAATCGGGCCGGCTCCCTGAATGCGATTCTGGAAATGTTTGCTTCAGCAAGAAGCGCAGTATGAATGTCTGCGAAGACACGAGTGCGAGTGGAAGCATCTTACTTCGAAGCAAAGAATCTTCCTGAGTTATGGCCACGACGCCAACGAGGAGTTAGCGTTGCCCATCAAGGCTGAGTCGCCTGATCCGGATGGTAGAATTGCGCAGCCATGGTCTCCGTCGGCATCCTCCTAGCTGTCGCCCTCTCGCAGTCCCTTGAGCGGCCCAGGATTGTCTCTCCCAACAAGTTCGTGGTGACTTACTGGTGGAGTCCGCCACCGGAGGAGACTACTCCGGAACGGTACCGCGAAATCGCCACCGCAGGCTTTAACCTCGTGATGCCTGGCGCCGTGGACCTCCCCGTCGACAAGGCGAGGGCTCACAATCTGCGGGTGCTCGACCTCTGCAAGGCAAATGGGCTGAAGGCTGTCATCCTCGACTCGCGAGTAACCGACGCCAAACCGAGTAGCCCGAATTTTGGCCGCGACCTCGATGCAGTCGTAAAAGATTTCGCGCGGCATCCCGCCCTTTACGGGTATTTCGTTGCGGACGAGCCCTCGGACCGCGACTTCCCGAGGCTGGCTGCAATCTGTGAGGGGCTGCGGAAGCGGGATCCCAAGCACGTTGCCTACATCAATCTGGTCCCTGTCGTCGCGGGTGGGATGTTCGGCGGCCCGCCCTTCCGCAATGATCCCAAAGACTATCCGGCCGAGCGGGACGCTTACACAAAGCACGTCGAGAACTACATTGCCCAAGTGAAACCCACGCTCGTCTCCTACGACGAGTACGACCTGTTCGTAGGCGGGGGGATCCGGGGCATGTACTTCGCGAATCTCGAGCTCATCCGGCGGCTCGCGGGCGAACACCGCATACCTTTCTGGAACATCGTGCTTGTCACGCCGCACGTGCACCCTCACGGAACATACCGCGATCCGTCGCTCGACGACCTCCGATTCCTCATGTACACGACGCTCGCCTACGGGGCGCGCGGCATGTGTTACTTCACCTACTTCACGCCGCCCGGCGGTTTTGGCGACGCGATCATCGGCAAGGACGGCAAACCGACGCGCCATTACAACGAGGTCCGGTCCCTCAACTTCGAGCTTTACCGCCTGGCTCCCACGTTGTGCAAACTCAAATCGGATGGCGTCTACCACGTTGGCAAGCTCCCCCTCGAATGCCAGCCGCTACCCTCCGACACGATCCTGACCAAGGTGGACGGGTCGGACGTCGTCGTCAGCTTCCTGTCCGACTCCGGACGCGGGCGCTACCTCATGATCGTCAACAAGGACATGACTCAGAGCCAACGGATCGGGATTCAGTTCGCTAACGACTATTCGCTGCGGGAGCTGAGCGCGGTTGACGGGAAGTGGCGTTCCGTGCCCGGTCTTCGCGATTTCTCATCCGATTACCTGCCGGGACAGGGCAAGTTGTTCTCCTACAATTCGAAACGCTGAAGACAGGCTATCTAGTGGGCAGGGCCCTTGCGCATTCGGCGAAGCCTTCGATGCGTTTATGGAACACGCCGACCCCGCTTGCCAGAGTCGACCATCGCCATGCCCGCATTGCTCCAAGGTTCAACGCTGTTGGAATCCAGCCGTTGGATCACGGCGGACGGGACGGCGCCGGTCCTACCGGAAATCCGAAAGTGTGCGGCCGAAACCGGGGCGAGACGTCCTCAGGTCGAGCAACTCCTGTTGCTTCCTGCCGACTAAGCCATTTACGGCAAGAACCAGCATCCCGTTTCCGGCGGAATCAAACGGTAGAGCACCAGGATCGAGCTTGGGTGCCCCAACATCCACGGCCATGCCTGTCACGATCTCTGGCGTGAACGCCTAGCTGAAGGGCGGAGCCGCTTGAGGCAATTAACGCCGGAGCAATATGAGCTGAATCACGATAGCAATGATTGGACGACACCGCCTCGAACCCGGTTGGTACCAGATCGGATGGTTTCCAATTTGGCATAACTGTCCTCGGAATATGTGACGCAGTTCACGAGTGTCGTCTAGCGCTTAGCTAGGGTAGATACGGACTGAGATTGCGAAAACGGTCGGCGATGATGTATCGCAAATGCGTCTCGATGCCTTTGAGCGCATAGCCAAAGAGGGCCGTAAGTATTCTCTCACGATCTGTCTTGCAACCCGGCGTCCCATGATGTAACCTGCAATACCCGCGTTCACCCAGGCGTGTTGTCTGCCCAAACTTGGGGCAGACAAGGCCCTACCGGGTATCATTTGAGGACTCAGCGGCAACTGCATTTTAAATTCAAATTCGCTGGTTTGAAGGTCTGGCTTGGGCTATGATGCTCTATGGAGTGGAAGAGGTCCACGTTCGAATCGTGTCGCCCCGACCAGATTCATGCTCGAAACCTATACAAATCAGCTTCCTGATTTTCGATTATTAGGCAGATTTCGCCGAGGTCTCTCAATTCAACTGAGAGACCAATTGAGAGACTTGCCCCGAAATCGCGGCATTTCAGGTTCAAACTTGGTCAATGACATCTTCCAATCCGTGGCAGGCGTTATGCACAAATACACGGAAAATAGCGAGCGTATCGTAGAATTAGTAACATGGAAACCGTTCACATGCGCGCACATACGACGCGCCAGGGCCGGTTGCTCCTTGATCTACCGACTTCGCTGGAGGACTCGGACGTTGATGTCACCGTGACCGTCCAGTCGCCGAATGAGGCGCCCCGCGATTCGCTCGGCTGGCCGATAGGCTTCTGGCAACGATTCGCTGGTTCAATGCCGGACTTCCGGGATATTGAAGATTTTGCGCCGGAAGAGACCGAGCCGCTTCGTTGACGTCTCTTCTCGACATGAACATCTTGTCCGTCGCCCTGCGCGATGCCACTTCAGGTCCTGCAGTCCGTTTACAGTGCCAACCACGTTCCGCACGAGAAAGTTTCACCAACAAGGCCTTCCTAACGCGGTAAAGAACTTCCCACTTCCAGTAGTGACGCTAACTCCGGGGAACGGAATACATTATGTTTGCAGGTCGCCTCCGATAATCGTTGTGCTTGGTGTCACCGCTGCAGTACGGGCGGCATATCTCCGCTCAACAAGCTCGAAGAGGTTCGGAATTGCCACTGGAATCCGGTGCGAGCAATCATGGAAATTTCGCTCGTAGAAATCGAGGGCAGGTTCCTCCATACGCATCGTCAAGATTTGTGAAGCCTTCGCGTAGTCACAGTGGATCTCACGACCCGAAATCGGCAGTCCGGTTAGGTGCTCGAGAATTCCAACTCCGAAATGATTCGAACGTTCGATCCAGACATGCGCGTACTAGTTCTGAACCAAGCGAAGAATCTCCTGGTTCTCCAGCCCAATACGGTACACATCATCAAGTGCTCTATCCGCCATATATTGGTTATATCATTAAAGCACTAGGAGTCACGGGAACGCCATCCAAGCCATTGAAAGAATTTGCCTATCTCAGGAATACTTCCGAGCACTAGCGGCGACCGCAGTAATAGGGCGACCGCGTCCCGTCTTTGCTTTCGGTTTCGTCCGGCTCGTCTTTGCCACGAGTTCGACGCCGAGGGCGCGAGAATAGGCAAGAATGCGAGCGAAGGCGACGCCGTCTGGGTTGTTCTCTAGCTTCGCGACGGCAGAGCGTGCCACACCCATCCGACCGGCTACCTCGGCTTGCGAAAGACCTAACCGAATTCGCTCATCTATCATTTTGCTCAACAATGCAAGGGGCGCCCAAACATCGGCAAATCCAGGATCGTTGTCAAGGCTATCCTGAATTAGCAGACCAAGGCCATCCTCGGCATTCTTTAAAACCTGAGCGGAGGATTGCAATTTTGATGGCTCACTCTTTTCTTTCATTTCTTCTTTTCCCGATGGCACGACAGATCCGTTAGCTATCTGCCCTTGCGTTGTCCAATGTAACGTCCGCGCCTCTCACGTGCCGTGCGAACTAGGCTCTCCGGCGCTTCATCAGACTCTTTCTTGTATGCCAGCAGCAACACGAGCTTCGCCTTATCATTCTCGTCGTACGTGAAGAACAGACTTCGACCCGAACGGCCCTTCTTTTTCAGCATCAATAAACCGTCGCCATAGTCTTTCAACGTAAATCCGGCGTCGTCTCCTCGAGCAAATCGTTGCATCGCGAAGAACAGTAGGCCACGGTCAGGTTGTGGGATAGTCCTCATTTCTGCGACGAGAATCTCATCATCGAAATTGATCCACGCTCCTCGCGGTCGCTGCATTCCAACTGTATTGTGCCATATTTAGAACATATTTCTGGTTATTTCGTTCCGTGGTCGATGGGTGGTTGGTCACTCAATGGCCTCTCAATTGGAGGGCACAATCTGGGACGCCTTGGGACATGCGTAGACTCAAAATCGTGCGATTATGCTCGCAAATTCCACGATGGGGTGGAAGAGGTCGCACGTTCGAATCGTGTCGCCCCGACCAAGTTTTTGAATCCAGCGAGGCCGCCAACAGGCGGTCTTTCTGCCTTTTTGAGGTACCCGCAAAGCAGAGTTTGGGCTGAGGTTGTGCAAGGGAGCAACACCAAATGAGTTTGAACGCACGACATTTCGAAAATAAATCCACTAGACCGCACCAAGAGGGAGCTACAGAAGGGAGAGGCGATCTACCATTCATCCCATCCTTGCCACGTGAGCGCCAAGTATCCCGAGGGCAAATGGATCGCCCAAGTTAGGCGCGAAGACCTTCGAGGCAAGCTCGTTAAGTACCCAGTGAAGGGCTTTGGCACGGCCAAGGTAGCTCTCGGCTACATCAAAGCGCTCCTCCACATTGCCCGTGGGGCGGTGCACACCGCTAGACATGGTGAGCTGACGGTCCACGACATCTACGAGTACGTCGCCAAGCACATGTAAAAGCGCTTTTGCCGAATCACCGAAGAAGGCCCGCCAGTCTTGCATTGAGACTTATCTCAAGCCTGCATGGGGTGATTGGCCGATCTCAACGGTGCCGTTCCCGGCAGCTCAAGAGTGGGTGACTGAAATGGAACAAGGGATCACCGATTTACAGAGGGCTGGGAAACTAGATGCTAAGTTGTCGTGGCTCAAGATGCGATTAGTATTGGGCTCAGAACCGGGCTTAGCAAGTCCGCATCATCAAATTGGGCACATAATGCACATCTTCGTGCTGAGAAGGATCTCGGAAAACAATTGGTCCGAGGTTTCTGTATCCAGCCGCCAGCATGTTTGCGACCCTCCAAGGGGTCACGGCAGCAAGCACCAATTCACATCCGCGCTCCTTCGCCTTCTCATATCGTAATTGATCTATCTTAGCGGCTACTCCACGACGATCTTTCATGTCGCGTCGAACTACGAGCCGACCGTAGTATCCTATTTTTCCGCCATTGTATGGAACAGGAGGGTAATCCTCGAAGTACTCTAGCTCTGATAAATCCCAATGTGTGGACAACCTTGCCGAGACTACAAGCCGATAATCTTCATATACCAGCCAGTGCTCAGCAGATTGATCCCATTCGTCGAGTGTTGGGCCGAACCCAGTATTGACCGACGTTTTCATTCCCGACGACTGCCAAACCTCTGATCGCAGTGCGCCTATTTCGCTTGCTAGGCCCAAAAACTCGGCTGAGGAAGGTGTGCTAACTGTTAAGACCATAAGTGAGATTCCTTTGACGTGCAGCTATGCTGCCAAAGGAGATTTTAGGCCGATTTTTTCGTGATTTTTGATCCATTAACCGCCATAAACTAGCATCACATCTGCTTGTTTGAACCTGAAATGCGTTGGCGATATTAGTCAGACTAATATTTGCGTGTTTAGAATGCAAAAGTGGCGTTGCCACGTTTTACCCACACAGCCGCGGACATATGCCTTACTTATTGCTGCAGAAAGCGCAACAAAAGGCGTGACCCGTGCCACCGCAAGACGGCGATAGGCCCCCTCATCGTGAAAGTGGCTCCGCTGGCGGTGAGTCGCCAATAGAGCGAAGTGAGTGATCACTAACCACGTAGTTATTGCTGCCTTCGTCGCAAAATACACGTGAGACGGAGGACAAGATTGCCCAAAGTGCGCGCAGACCGCTTTTACGGTCCAGGCACATAATTATTAGCCGCTCTAATATCGGCGCTCTCGGATAGGTTTAAAATCAACCCTACAACGCCAACAAATATCGATAATAGCCCCTTTCATTTCGCCAAGAGTCGGCCTACAATCTCCGTCGAAAGGGGAAAGAACGAAATGAGTTGGGTTAAGCAAGGGAATAGGAGCGTCATAGTCGCCTCGCTTGTGAGCAGCGCTGCGTTACCCTCAAGTAGATATGTGGACATACGGTTGACAATTGCCAATACCAAGACATACTAAAAGGTACGCGTTGTATGCAGGTAGCCACCTAGGCGACATTGACTAATGAGCGAAGATCGGCGGAACGGCTTCTTCGTCTCTGGCGGAACTCTTTCCGCCGGAGCAGCCAGTTATATTGAGCGCTCTACCGATAAGACACTCCTCGAATCGCTCCTTAACGGAAAGTTCTGTTATGTCTTGAACTCCCGACAGCTCGGCAAGTCGTCGCTGTCTGTCCATGTCATCAGTGCCCTCAAACAACATGGCGCCAAAACGGTATTTCTCGACTTGACTCGAATGGGCAGTCAAAACGTTTCGGCGGACCAGTGGTATTCGGGCCTGGCTTTCGAACTAGGACGCGAGATGGGCGCCCTTCGCGAAGCCATGGCTTTCTGGAAGGAGCACGCCTCATTCACCTTTGTCCAGCGGTTCTTTGAACTGATCCGGGTCCTCGGACGCCTCGACCTAGCC